>CAACVF010000009.1_pt1 | contig 34678 bp, 16 predicted proteins | sample 2381781 | NCBI WGS metagenome assembly CAACVF01 (sample SAMEA5211967, study PRJEB30684) | marine metagenome | biome: Marine; feature: Epipelagic; material: Water | collected 2015-10-15 | depth 60 m | reverse complement strand
TGAGACTATTTTCCAAACAGATACTATATATAATACAGAGTATATAACCCAAATAACGTAAGAAGTAATCCTGATTTATAAACTCATTCCCCCTATCTCGTACTAAAGATAGGTTAGCAAGGTATTCAAAGCCCTTAGCGTTACCTATAGGAGCTTTATTTGATATTTGTGACTCAGAACCATCATAAAATGATTTAACCTTGTGTTCGTAATCAAAACGAGCCACCTTACGCAATCCTATAGTATAATTATAATCAAAAGGATTAACCTGTGTTATATCTATTAACTCTTTATCTTCTATCTTAAACATTCCATCTTCTAATGTAGAAGAGCCTGTAGAGCTTGATACATAAAACGTAGAATATTTAAAAAAGTTCTTAATCTCTTGAGAACAACATTTTTTTGGAGTAGCACAAGATATTAATAGAACTACTATTAGTATTAGTATCTTTCTCATTATTGCATGTCTTTTAAACCTCTATAAGGAACTCCCTTTAAGTGACATATAGCAACATCAGCACTACTTATAGTAGCATGCTTCCATCTTCCCTCTATAGTTATACCAGCTTCTATATCTCCCGCTATAGCCGTTCCAGCACTTCCGTCTGTAGCTCCATAATAAGAGACCTCATATCCATCATCAAAAGATGTTGCGCCATCAGCTTGTATTGTTCTTGGAAATCTATTTTCCGCAGGAATTAAATCAGTTAAAGTACCTGCTTTTATTATTTGTATAGCAGCTATTTCAAATTTAGGTAAGTCTTTAATTATATGAGAGTTATCTGCTCCAGATATTTTAGCTCCTTTAGTTAATGTTATTGTAGCATCTAAATCACTACCAGCAGAAGTACCACTATTTACAGAAACGCTACTAACAGTTCCTATATGCTTTATTCTACCACTTCCTGTCGCCTCACATCCATAAACCTCATCTCCAGCTACAAAATCAGCTGTTCCTCCATCGTAAGTTAATGTCGTGCTTCCTGCAGTATAAGCTCCATCAGCTAATCCTATTTTACCCGTTAAATCTAGTGAGCTAGTTGCTGATGCGGCATATAGATGAACTTGACCATCATATAAACTTGTTTTATTACTTGGCATAATTTTATTTTTTTATTACATTATTGTTGGGGTTGCTCTTAAATAACAAATAGCAGACTCTGTGGTCCCAACACCAGTACAGTCTATCATAACATATTTCCACCTACCCTCTATTGAGGTACCTATTAACTGAGCTCCGTCATACATTAATGTTCCATTTTCAGCAACAGTTCCATAATCACTTACTGTATTTTGAGCCCATGTGCCCAAATCTGGCAAATCTTGACCCACAAACCTTCTATCTGAAGGTGTTAACTTTAATAAATATGTTTCATTACCTATGAAATCAATTTTAACTATTTCAAACTTAGGATAAATATGAACATAATCATCTTGAACTAAATGAATTTTTGTTCCTTGATGAAAGCTAACATTTGACGCACTCACAGACTCAACTGTGCCTATTAATTCATTAGTCAAGCTTTTCATTAACTTGTCTCCAGGTGATATTAAAGTATCAACAGCACCATTCAATCTCACAGTCTTTGTGCCAGCACCAGCGCTTACTACAGCCGCCTTTCTATTTATCCAGCCAGACAAATCTAAATGGTCTATAGTATTGTTTATAAAAACAGAGCCATCATAAATAGACGTTTTATTGGTAGCCATATTTTAATTTTTATCCTCTAGACAAAGACTTAGCACCTTTAGTTCTAACGCTTCTTGCAGGTTTTCCTGTTTTTCTACCTTTTTCAGTTTCAGCGTATTTTTTCTTTGACATAGAGCCGATACTTTTAGTTCTAGATTTAGCTCGCCCTTTAGCGGCACCACCTTTACTTGGTTTTGATGTACGTTTAATTTGGTCTAATAAACTTCCCATTATATTATATTTTTAATTATTAATATGTTGTGTCCTCATATATATGTAAGAACTCAATTTCTTGTGTTGCTCCTGCAGAAGCGCAAGTTATATTCACATCACTATTTCCATCATAAGGAAGCAATACAGCTGACCCTGGAGGAACATTTCCAATGCTTGTTGATGCATATAAAACTATACACTCTTCTCCTGCTGTTGTAGATAAATTTTTAATATATATAAATCCATTTTTATCAGCAGTAACATTATCAGCCTCAATGATTTTTGTTGCCCCAGTTTGTCCTGGTGAAAACCTTTGAACACCAGATGAAACATCTAGTCCATCTGCTTTAGAGCCTCTTTTATATAAAGTTGAATTACAAGTTACATTTATAGCAGCGCTAGACAAGTCAGAACTTGTTATAGTTATTGTAGCTTTTGTTGTTGGTGTTGATTTAAATGCCATTTTATTTTTTTTTAATTATTATAATTCTTGTCCTGGTATATATGCTGCATCAGCACCTTCATATATTATCATATACTCTAATGGCCAAGTATCGTCATCTGAATGAACGGTTATATCAGCCCCATCATGAAGTGTTACGGGCATAAATATAAAATCACCTTCATATAATTCACATAACAACGCCCCACTTACATTAGTTTCGTAAACAGAAAATTTTCTAGTTCCTTTAGTTGTTGTATTAGGGTTTTTAATATAAAGATATCCTCTACCTCTAGTTGTAGCACCACTTGCTGCAGAATAAGATGAAGTATCAAATACTAAAATACCAGCATTACTATTATCTGTACCATTAGCTCTTTTTAAACCAGTAGTTCTTGTACATCCTAATCTATGCGCCACATCATGCATGTCCATAGAAGTAGTTATAGATGCGTCAGAAGACGACATCCCTGTTGTAGTTAAAGTCAAAGTAGCTTTAGCAGTAGGTGTTGTTGAATATGCCATTATAAATCGGTTTTATTATTATACAAATATACTAAATTTTATTATATCAATTTTTGCCACTACCTCTCAAATGATTTCCTAATTGGTTTAGGGAATAATTTAGGCAAAGTACCCATAGCCTTACTAGTTCCTTTCTTAAAATATTTAGTGTCTCTTTGGTATTCTGAGCCAGATATTATATATTTTAATCCATTAAGAACATTAAGACCTGTATCTAAAGCAGGAACACTCATTAAGTATTGCCATTTATCTATGTTCATCATTAAATTCATATCCCAGAATAAATCTTTTAACTCTCCAATAGTTCCACTTTCATCATCATCATCACTAAATCCGCCTATCATTGATATCAATCCTAAAACAAATATCATACCATAAGTTCCTCTAGCCGCTTTTGCTATAGCTTCTTGTCTATGCTTAGGAAGGTCTTTAAACTTACCTTTCCATTTTCTTACATCAAAATCTTTATCTCTAACAATATCTCTAACAAAAGAAATGGTAGCTCTAGTAGAACCCACATGCCCTCTATTAAATCTATCTATTTTTTCTCCTCCCCATCTGTCCCATATAAATGTAGGTAACCATCTTTTAAATTGAAGAAGGGTATTAACAAAACTATAAGTTTGTATTAACCTTTGGTCTAAAGCAGTATAACCTCTACCTTGTACAGCATATACATCTGATTTATATCTATCAGCATTTTTAGTTAATTGTTCATATACAGCAGAATCTATTACCTCTACCTCTCCATTCTTATTAATAGTAAATGAATTCCATTCTTCTTGAGTTAACTGACCAACAAAACCAACTCTTTGTATCCATTTCTCAGACACAGACATTGGTGCAAACATAATTTTACCAAACCCACCATCAAACAAACCTTCTGATAATTGTTCTGTGGCATCTGTAATAATTCCAAACTCTATAGCTATAGCTGTAGCTTTTTTTCTAGACTCATTACTATAAATACCATTTTGACCAATTCCCCAGAATCTAGACTCACCTCTTCCCCACTCTTTAATACCACCTCTTCTAAATGTATTGTATTTACCTATAGCTATATTACCAACAGCAGCGGTAATATTAAAACCTAAACCAACAAACATAGTCCATTTCTGTAAGTTATCAGCTATCTTATCAGCCCATATTCTTTTTCCATCTTTAGTAAAAATAGATTTTCTTGCAGTTTTTTGAAGAACATACCTATCTCTTAATAAATCTTTTATCCATCTTTGCGCAAAAGGGTTTCCTCTAAAAGAAGTATAAGATATAGCGCCATCAATTAAAGGAAGTTTTTCTATCATACCTCTAAAGCTAAATCCAGATTGCGTGTTTAACCCATGCGCCCACATAGTTTTATTAACATATTTTGTTAAGTTATTATGTATATCAGATGAAGCCGAAAACTCTGCAGACGAAGAACGTGATGCTAAATTTCTATCAAAACTATGAGCATCACTTACATTAACAATATCTTCTATTAATATAATTGGGTTTCCTAAGGCATCTTTACCCCCCTTAACATATCTATTAGCTTGATTAAAAAGAGCTTTAAGTTGTCTTTTAGACTTCATATCTTTTACGCCTTTTCCTTTATCCATTTGTTGTAATTTATAGTACTCAACAAATTGACCCAAAGGAGCAGTCACTGTAACACCATCCATTTCTCCTACAACAGCAATATCTCTAAGCTTAGAATCATAGTTATGGCCTATAAAAGCGGCTGTCATATTTCTATTAATCATCATTTCAAATTTACCCGCAGCCATATTAGGTATATACCTTGAGCCTCTACCATCCTCTAATAAAGGCCTTCCATTTGGCCCTGTTTTTTGAGAAAGATGATTTTCAAACATTCCAGTTGTCTCAACATACATTCTTAAATAATTTATTTCAGCTTCTGTAAGGTTAGCATTTTTTACTTTAGCATCACTAATTGTTCCATCAGTATTCATAAAATTCTTAAACCTCAACACTCTTTCATATTTACCAGTTTGCGAATTAACAACTTCATGGTCTTCTACTAAATTCTTAAAAAGAAATTTATTATATAAAAATCTACCATAAGGAACATATGTATGTATGGCTTTATGCACAAACCAAGGAACAAACTTAAACCAATTTAATCTACTCTTAAGAAGCTTATTATAAGCCTTGTCCATTTTCCTTCTTATTCTCCTATTTTCTTTATAATAATGCATCTCTGACTTATTCAGCTCATTAAGTATAAAAGAAATCTCCCCTCTTTCAGAAGAAGATATATTAGAATCTAACCACATTTGCGCCCAGCTTATATCTTTAGTTCCAAGAGGATGGCCTTTCTCTAACTTTTCTTGCATGTCCACTAAAGCATCTACTTGTTGTTGAGAAAATCCTTGGTCCTTTACAGCTTTAATAACATCTTTTATATTAGATAAGTGCATCTTAGCACCTAAAGCTCTATTCATCTTTTCTCTTATGTTAGCCGCAGCAATAGGGTCTAAGTTGTTTATTTCATTTTTTAATATAGATAACATATCATCTATACCAATTTCCGTGTCTTCAATAACACTAATACCATTTTCATCTCTAGAAAAATAAGTCTGTTCTAACTTAGCTACCTTATGTATATCCTCCTGATATCTTTGATATTGTTCTTCTACTTTTTTATAAGCTTTTGGGTTTTGTTTTTTTAATGCATCTAAGTCTACATGAGTTCCATATGAATTTACATATTCTTGGAAATCCCTATTAGTATTATTTCTTTGGTGAAAGATTTCATCATTTGTTAAATACTTTTCTTCATTAACAAACATACCATCTGTATCTTTCATTTCCTTTCCATCTATAGTAGCTAATGTTTTATGAGTAACGTTTCTTTTTCTTTGAGGGAATACCTCATCAGTAGTTATATTAGACTCCTTAGACTCTATATTCATATCTCTTTCTACAACATCTATTCTAGAAGGCATTCTTTTGTCTCTAGTAAACGAAGATGCTATAGGTGTTAAAGTAACTTTACCCTCTGTAGAGATATTAGCCTTATATAAAAGAGTTACGTTTTGTTTTTGAGAAGACTTTTTAATTTTAGACTTAGCGTCAACAGAATAAATTTCATTATTTATAAATAAATTTCCTCCTTCTAAATTATAATTATCATTTCTTACAATATTATTTCCCTCTACACTATAAGAAGCGTCTATAAAAACTTTCTTATTTATATTTTTATTATTAACAAGAATGTGGTCAGCTACTTTATCTGCAAATTCAGCAGTAATTTTACCTTTACGAGACTCTTGCCCTTTTGATTTGATAAGCTGACTCTTTGTTACGTTACTAACTTTAGCAGCAGAACCTCCTAAATAAGGAAGTAAAGCTGTAGGCCCAGTATGCTGATTAGATATAAGGTCATAAGCAAGTAAAAAATCTTTTACTCTTGCGGGTAATTTTTCAAATGCTTTTCTAGCAGACTCTGGATTACTAACCCCTCTATCGTTAATCTTAATAGTTGTATTGTTTTTTAAGTCCCCTGCAATTATACCTTGAGCAAACACTCCATCTGCCGTCATAGATACCTTTGTTGTGTTTCCAGTGCTTTCTAAATACCTACCCCTTCCAATATTTTCTGTTATCTCTAATTGCTCTATAGTGCAATAATTATTTATAAAAGAATATACCCCATTCATATCACCTTTAGATAACATGTCAATATGATTAAGACCAAGGTTTAAAATTCTTTCAAAACTTGTTGTAGGGTCATTAAGAACCTCTAACACCCTTTCATCCTTAGAATAAAAGTCTCCAAATACATTAGTTAAACTAAAATTATATATACCGCTTTGAGCTAATCTAATAGAACGAACAGTATTTTCCATTCCAATTATATCTTTAGAGTTTAGATTTCTAAAATCAGAAGCATTAACAGCTAATACTCTTCTCATTACAGAACGCCAATCACCAGCATAAGCTGGGTCTGAGTTTATTGTCTCTGCTTGTTTTAATAAGATGTTAAAATTCTTTTGTAATATAGGATGCTTAAGGTTTATGGATTCAGATATAGTTTTCATGTCTCCATTTTTTAACGCTAACAATAAACCATCTACCTGACTTTGTGTTAAAGTTTTACTAAATAATCTATGAGAAGACATTACATTATCTCTATGAATGTGAGAAAGTTGAATTACTTTTCTAATTAAATCTGCAACACCTAAACCAGTTTCAGGAAGCGAGCTATCTAAATTAGCTAAAGCCCCAAGAGTATTTGTATTATCTCTTAATGAAGAATTATTTAATTTAACAATCAACTGAAGCATTCCAATTTTTGAAGACTCATTATTTAAGTTATTTAAATCTATACTTCTATCAGGTATTTGCCAAAAAGGAATATCTGTTATTTCATTAAGAAGGCTTTGCACAATATCAAACGTGGATGACTCAGGAGAATTTTGGTATTGCTCAACAAAATCTTTTGCTATATCAGAGTTCATAAGAACGGCTACATTATCAAAAGACATTCCTCTAGCAAGAAGTTGAGACCACATATTAAAGGTTTGGGTATTCATATTTAACTCACTTGCATTACCTTTATTAGCGTCGTCTAAAAAGATGTTTAACATATAAGCTAAATTAAATCCTCTACCCTTATTACCTAAATAGTTATTATCTAATTTATTATTTTTTAACCCAGCGTTTTTAATGTCACCCCTAAACATAGCTTTTCCTGTTACACTTAATTCATATGAACTAAGAACCTTGTATAACGTATTAAATAGGGCAGCCCTACCTATGTTTTTTTGACCCTCTCTATTTGAACGAAACTTTTTATTATCATTAATAATACTTAAATCATTTATGTCTGACTCAGTATATTTAATTTTTTTAGACTCTATCTTATTTTTAGCTTTTTTAACTACCGCATCAAAGCCTATAGACTTTATCATAAACTCATGATACTTTTCACTTAACATAAGATTAGTGGTTGCATCAAAAGCTTTATTATATTTATTTTGAGAATCAGTTAATTTTTGTTTAATAGTTTTGTCACCTTTTTTAGATATTTCTTGATGCTTAGATATCACATGTAAAGCGTCTCCATCTAAATCAGAACCAATTAAATCAGAAATTTCAGAAGGAATCATAACCATACTTCCAGAACCTTTTATAATTTGAGTGACCTCACCAACTACAGCGTCCCCTAGCTTAGAGGCAGGGACTCTTTGTAATATAACCTTCTCACCTATTTTAAGACCCATTCCTTCATGAACTGCTACTTGAGCAGCTTTATAATTCTTACCATCTTTTTTATATCCCCTTAAGCCTAACTTATCATTAGTAGATATATTATCAAGGCTAACTTTAGTACCTACACCAAAATCAGTAGATTGATAAGTTACGCCCCCTTTACCTCTCATTCTTAAAGCTTTCTTTTTTAAGATAGAATTAGCGAGTCTTCTTCTTAAATCAACGGAGCCATTATCAAAACTACCTGTAGCTAATAAATCTATAGCAGCTTGAGAAAACACATTAGTATCTGCACTCTTTGCTAGCTTCTCAGAAACTTTCTTTATTTTATCTGCTGTTACCTCTCCAGATATAAAGTTTTCTGCTAATATACTTTCTACTTGAGACTTAAAAGCGTCAACCCAAAGTTGTTGTACATTGTTAGAATTTTTTATGTCAGCAGGTATAGAGTTTAAATGAAACAATATTTGCTTAGCAATAGTTGATGATGAGGATTTTTTATCTAATTCTGTTTGTATGCCAAAAAACGAACCATCTAATCCATAAACATCTTTATCTTTAAATAAATTATCTTGATGTTTATTAAGAAGCTCGCCGTTGTTTTCATTAAGAGAAGTTAAGTTGTCTACACTTATTAAACTATTAGATAAACCTGGACTTTGATTTTTTATAGAAGAACTAAACATTACTACAGACATAACGTTATTAGGAGTTGCTCTATCTCTAATATCTAAAGAATCTCTAACGCTTTTAAAATTAGGGTTTTTTAATATAAAACTATCTGTAAGAACAAAGACATTAGTTTTTCCATAAAAAGGAAATCTTTCACCAGCTTTATTTGAAAATGTTTTATTGTCTAAATTTTGTCCATTATAAACAAACTTGTAATGGTCTCCTACTTTTCTTAATCCTCCATATTTATTTTTAACCATCTTTCTTGCCATAGACTCTGTAATAAAAGAACAAGCATCTGTTTTATTAACACCATCTACTTTAACATCTTTTAACATTATAGGTTCTATTCTTGAATTAGAATCCCACTGAACGTGCATAGCTACAGAACCAGCGCTTCTTTTAATATAATCATTAGGGCCTTTAAAATGTTTAGCTGGTCCAATTAAGAGGTCTTTGGCATGATATTTGTTTATAGCATAGTTTAAAACTATTTGTCCTAAAAATCTATTATAAGCAGTTTTATCGCCTTTCATTTTCTTTTGAATAGACTTACTTATTAATTCTTTAGGCTGAGACCTAATAAACTTATCAAGACTTTGTATTTCTTTTTTAAGTTTGTTTCCTTGTTTATCATACAAATCAAAAACAGGAATATCTCCTTCCAAAAACTTATCTCCTTTTTTATGAATCTCTTCAGCCTTAGCCCAAGCTTCTGAAGGGCTTAATAAATCTGCATTATTAATTCTTAAATGAAGACTTTTATCTGAGAATATAGAAATGTTCTGACTATACGTAGAGCTTTTACCAGAGATGGCCTCTGCTAATAAAGACACATCCATCATTGTTCTTTGATTAGAAGTTTCGCTTCCAGAATTATAAGCTGAATTATTAACAAGACCTCCTATCATTTGCACCACCTCTACTCTTTCTCCATTTTTAATTTTTTGAAACAATGCGTTATCACCAAACACCCCTTCTAGCTCAATCATTTCAGCTGGAGTTAAGTTATCAAGCTTGTTCATTAATATATCTATCTGATGTTTTTTAGATATAAGATTAGTCTTTTCTCCATTAGGCATGGTTACTTGCGTTAAAAACTCTCCCTTAGCAATTCTTTCTGCTAAAGCGATAGATAGTTTTTTTATAATACCAAACTCTCTAATTTGATGAGATATTCTAGGAGTAGGCTTTCCTTGCTTTAAATACATAGGGTTAAACTCTATATTATTAGAATTAACATTAAGATTTATTCTAGGTCTAGTATCTTTAATTCCTTTATAAGTACTATTATCAACAGAGTATTCAACTAACTCTTTTAGATTATTCATTTCATCTGTACTAAAGTTTTCTTGTACATCTCTTGTTTTAGACCACTTTTGAAATGAATTTAATATAGCTTTCTTACCAATACTTTCTGGGTTTTTTCCATTAAAAATAAATATACCCGTGTCTCTAATTAATTGATGAATAGCGCTATCCTTATCTTTCTCCATGATAACATTACCCTTATCATCTTTCATCTCCTTACCGTTCTTATCTAGCTTAGGAATATCTTGTGGTATAAAACTATCAATTAACTCTCCCTTTTCTAGCTCTTGAGGACTAATAGAATCTTTATAATTAGCAGGAACTATATTATGATATAAGAATTCAGCAACAGCTCTTCTTTTTTCTATTAAAGATAAGTTATCATTATTTACTATTTTATATAAACCACCTACATTAGATAAGAATCTAAGTTTAGAAATTTCTTTTGCATCAAAAGACTTGTCTTGATTAACTCTGGTTGGTGAAGATATTGTCATATCATTCTTCATTCTAAGACGAATGTTTTTTTCCATACCTACTTGCTTACCACTTCTATGAGGACTTATCATAGGCTTACCATCTCTATAATCTAACTTATAAAAATCTATATTTTTAAAAGCATTTAATTCGTGATACATGTCATTAATAACATTATCCATTAAATCAATTGATGAACCTTTATACTTACTGGCTATATATGACTCAGCTAAATAATTAGCAAACCTTGCTAGCATAGCATTTTCAGTTGGTTGAAGATTGTTTTCTTTAAGGTTAATTAAAGATTGCTCTACTTTAAGTTTAAATTCTTCAAGGGTAGCACTTTCCCAAGCAGCATTATAAAGTATTCTTCTTACTGCATTTCTTCCTAATTTTTTATCCCTATCTTCTTTACCTTTTTTAGAATGAAGCGTCCCAAGATTTTCCATGCTAGTATATTCATTTATAGCAGCAGATAAAGTCTCGCCCTCTCCACTTCTTTTATCTTCCATATAAGCATCCATAGTTCCAACCTCCAATTCTTCTTCAAGTAAGTTTTGACCATCTTCTGAAAACACATCTGTACTCACAAGTGATTGAGATAGTAAAGCCTCATTTAATATACGATTCCAATTCTCTTCTATATAATCAATTGCTAACTGTTCTCTTTCGTTTTCAAAGTAAGAAATTAATGAGTTATTTAAAATTTCTTTATTTTCTATTATAAAAGCTTTTAACTTCTTTTTTCCAGCAGGAGTGATTTGACCATTTTCATAATAAGGATACTCCATCATTTCTTCTGTAAATACCTCGTCTTTTAAAAGGTTAATTTCATCATCAATTCTTCTGTTTACTTTTTCCTTTATTAAAGGAGACCTATCTCTTTGTTGAAAACTCTCAGAACTTCTTTTATTTACTCTAACTTTTCTTAGTGTATAATAATGCCCTTCTTTATTTTTATAATCTTTAACAACAGCTTCTAATGCTTTATCAAATTGTTGGGCAAGATTTTCGTTTCCTGTTTTTTCTAAAATTTCTTTAGCCTCTTTTCTTGTAAACATGTTTTTTATAAAGTCCCAAAATCTTCTTATAATATTTTTAGCCTCATTTCTTGTCTCTTGATTTTTAGAAATCTTTTTATCTAAAGCTTTTTCATCTAATTTTTTACCTAAAAGGTCAGCAAGAGTTTCTTCTAACACATATCTTTGTTGACTTGGAGGTAATTCTTTATAACCTTTAAGAGCCCTTTTAGAAGCATCAATGTATTGACTAATAGTTTTGTTTGTATTTTGAGGTCTTTTTTTCCACTCAGACCAAGTAACAATAGAATTTTGTGTTTTTAATAATTGAGCAAAAGTAAATACCTCTCCTTTTTTATTTTTAAATAAAATCATATCAGGATAAGCCTCTCTTGTATTTTCATACGCAGGATTAACAAACTTTCCATTTTTATCTTTTTGTACAATAAAATTTCTAAGAGCTTTTACAACAGGTGAGTTCCAAAATTCTCCTAAATATATGTGAGAGCCTTCGTGAAATATAGTTTCTTGATTAGCACTACCCACATCTATAAACATACTTAAACCATGAGTAAGCCCTAATGTTCTAAGACCTTCTTCACTCATCATTAACTTATCTATAAATGTTATATTAACACCCTTCTTTATCATTTTATCTCTCCAAGCTTTTTCAAAAGCAATATGTCTTTTAGTATAATAAGGAGAAGTAGCAGATTGTTTGTTTACTTTTTTTCTTTGTAGTAAATCTTTTAGGCTAGTTTTTTTATCTTTAAATTGAGCTTCAGTTGTTGTTAACTGGCTTCTTTCTAGTTTTAATCTATTTAAGGTATTTATTTCTGATTTAAATAAAGCGCCTTGTTCTTTACTCTTTTTTTCTATTGCCGCAATTCTCTCATCTATTTCTTTAATTCTATTTTTCTTTTGTTCAGCAACTTTTTCAAAAACAGTCTTTTCTTTTTCTATTGTTTCTTTCTCTATGTTTCTTTTATTTGTTGAAGAATCAACTGACTTCTCTGCATGATTCATACTAACATCATTTTGTAGAGCAGCCTTTTGTTTAGAAAGCTTTAGAATTTTATCTTTAATCTTTTGTTTTTTACCCTCATTCTTTTCTTTATTTAATTGAATGGCTAAATTATCTATTTCTTTTTGTACATTATCAGCTTGTTGCTTACCAGAAGTTGGTAGTTGCGCTGTCTTGCCTTTAGCTATATTTTCTGCACCTTTTTTAGTAGATATATTAGAAACTTCAATAGTTCCATCTGGAGACACTATATTATATTTTCCACTTTTATTTTTTACAACTCTATACTTATAATGATTCTTAGGTCGAGTTTTGTTTTTAATTATATTATTAACCTCCCTCGCAGAAAGTTTTTTCATTTGAGAACTAGTATACCCAAGCTTCTTTAATTGACTTGCCTTCTTGCCTCTTATTTTCTTTTTTTGAGATTCTTTTTGTTTTATATTAATAGGAGTACTATCTTCTTTCTTTTTTATAACATCATCTCTTTTTTTCTTATTCTTATTTTTAATTTCTTTTAGTTGATTTTCATGAAACTTTTTAGAGTCTGAATATAATTGAGGAATTATTTTTTCATAATTTGTTATAGTTTCTTGAAAAGACTTTTCTTGCATAGAAAATTCTTTATTTATAAAATCTATTTGTTGCTTTCTAAGCTTAGGGTCTTTTATAGTTTCTTTAACTTTATCTATTTGAGCTTGTTTGTTTGCAACAGTTTCATTTAACATTCTTTGAGTTGCGTCTTTATAATAAGCAACTTCTGCTAATTGTTTTCTAGCCTGAGGTGTTAATTGTTTAAGAGACTCATTGTCAAACTTAGAAAACGTTTCGTTCATTTCAGTTAAAGTCTCTTTATACTGTTGACCTTGCTCCTTAGTAATTTGACCTTGCTTAACCATTATATCTATTCTACCACCTTCTCCTATAGCAGTCTCAACTTCTCTTTCAGCAACCACACCAAGCAAAAAGTTTTCTTTAGCAATCTCATTTTGAATTATTTTCTTTTGCTCTGGAGTCCAATCTTTTCCAATAATACCTTTTTCTTTTGCTATTGCTGCTTCTTTAGCAAAAAGTAAATTATAATTATTGCCATCCGTCATTCCAGAGGCATTAATTTTTTCATCTAAAATAGAACTTCTTAATGCCATAGCATTAATTGTGTCTTTAAATGCACCACCTACAGTACCTGCAATACCTGGACCTAATGCCATAGCTGAAGATATAAGCCTAGTTTCTGCCGCTTCTGGGCTATTAAAGTAATCCCAAAACCCACCTTGTTGTTTAAATATTTGCAATGATTGACCAAAATTTCCTCCTGAAAAATCAACTATATTACCATCTTTATCTTTACCTTCAAACTTTGTACCAAGGGCGTTATGAGCATTTTTTGAAACAGACCAATCTTGATAAGTTTCTTGAACTTGCTCCAGATAAGCATCTGTTACTGTTATACCACTACTTATAGTAAAATTAGTAACTGCTGGAAGAAAACTTCCCGCAGAATTAACTTTTAATTTTGCACCAACACCTCCAACAAACTTAGACATAACCATCCATTTCATAGCATCTACATACATATATTCCATGTTATTAGCCATAGTATATAATGAAGCACTTGCTGCTTGAGCAGTTGTTCCCCCTGCATCTAAAACTTTTCTATTAGCTTCACCAGCAAGCATTACACCTTCTAGTAAATTAATACCAACAGCGGCTCCACCAACAGCAGCAACGTCTTTTGCGGCCCAATAAGCTTGAGGCATCTTTCCAATACCCTTATGTCCAAAAAATTTAAACGCAGGATTAAGAACGTTCTTAGAAAGATTAGTGGTCATGTTTATAGGGGTAAGCATATTTTTCGCTCCCCAGCTAGTACTAGCAACTCTTGTTCTAGCAAGGTTACTTATTTTTGTACCTGCAAAATAAAAACCAATTAAATTAGGAATCATTTTTCCAAATTTAGTATACCAAAATTGAGGCTTAAGCATTTGATTATAGTTCAACGTAAAGTTACCCTTTTCGTCATAAAAAAAGTTTTTTTCCAATTCATCATCTAAATCAATCATATCATCCCATGTTCCATACCAATCTCCAGCTTCATTCAATACATCAGTAATTGGGTCTAATACACTAATACCAAGAACAGCTTCAGTTAAAACATCTATACCAATAGGTCCGCTTGCAGACCTTCTATTTATATCTTCTCTTTTTTGTTCACCCCATTCTGAGCCCATAAAAGCCTCCCCACCATAAGACATAACATGCGCACTAAGTCTACCAGCTTCATGTATAAGAGTGTTTCCTAAATCTAATACATCGCCTATAGTATTTAAGAATAAATCCATACCACCAGCAGTAACACTTCTAATAAGTTGACCACCAACAGTATAATAATTTTTTTCAAAATTAGAAGAAAAAGCAGCGTTCCAAACATGGTCTCCAGCCTGTTCAGGAAGACCCATTTTTTCAGCAACACTTATTTGTTCTTCTCGATATTTAGCCCCAGTTTCAAAAGGTGTGTATCTCCAATCTTTTTCTATACCTTCTGCAAGCTGTCTATTTATAGCTTCTCTACCTTCACCAAAAACACTTTGATTAACAAAGCCATATTTGCCGTCTTGAGATTGAGCGTCTTGAGATGTGTATTCTTTTGGTATATTAGAGATGTTAACAGGTACTTCTTTTTCAGGTTTTGATATTCCCCTGTCATATAAATTAGCGCCTTGTCTTGGTGTATCTATACCAGTACGCCTTGATTCGTCAAATATTCTTCTTGTTGTAGACATATATTAATTTCCCTGTTTTTGCATAGAATTATGATAATAAGAATGGCCACTCATAAATATATTTGCACGCTCTCTTATGTCAAAAATTTCATCATCAGTGAGTCCCATTGAATCTCGCAATATAGCAAAATATCCTGAATAGTCTTTTTTATCTAGTTTATTAATTAGCTCATCATATTGTTTATCAGAGGCAATTTGATTTAATCTAACCCTTGGGTCTGTATCCATAACATCAGAAAATACTGTTGCCATTATCATAGAGCGCGCAGTACTATCTGTTTTATCTGAAAAGTTTTTCTTAGTAAGTAATTTATCAACATCACCATAAAGACCACCAACTGCATTATTAACATTTTCAGCTGTATATTGAAATGGCCTTCCTTCTTCCCATTGATAGTTTATAGATTGAGTTTCTCCTCTAGAAGTTCTTCTTGGAACAAATGCAGAGTCCCCTATCCTTTTATCTATTCTATGTGCAAGCTGGTCATTATCAAGATGTAATTCAATATATCTAAAATCATCATCCCCTGTAAGATATATATCTGCATCTGGGTCTTTTAATACCATAGCCATAATAGGTATTTTTTGTTTACCCGCGTAGTTAGTGCTTTCTATATCCTTTCTAGAAATAAGCTTATACTTAGGTCTACCATGCTCGTCTTTAGACCCAGTGTCAACTTTAAACATTAATTGAGTTCCTTCATATCTCCAATCATCGTCACTAAATGGGTCATTACCCTCATGTTCGCCACCTGCTAATCTCTTTCCATCTTCATTATAAACAGTAACTTCTCTACTATTTTGCATTATCTCTACCTCATCAAAATCTAATATCTCATTCCAATCAGAACCTTTATCTCCAAATACAGCAAAAGCAATATCATTCCAATGGTCAGTCATTATATCATTACCATATATTTTTTTGTCATTAAGACCTTTTCTATTATCAGTATTAGCCTTTAAGCCAAATCCTGTTTCAAGGTCTACCATAGCTTGTTCATTACCTTCTAATACCCAAAATCCTACTCCCTCTTCAAGATGAAGTCCCTCCTGTAAAGTAAGAGCGCCATAACCAGATGTATTACTAAATATAGTTTGCAGTTGATTACTGTAACTTTTTCTATTAGCTTTTACCTTAGCCTCATTAAGAGCTCTATCCCATTCATAATGTTCTTTTGTGCCCATTTGACCAGAAACATAATATAATAATTCATCAGCATATTCACTTTTGTCTTTCTCAAGGTCTGTCATACCCATGTCTGTCATATAGTTTGCAAGGTATGCATCATAATTTTTAGCCAAGTAAGCTTCCTCGATACTTGAAGCTGCTTCAATTTCTTCATTGCTTGGAGCAGGAGTATCTAAATAAGAACCAGCAAACACAAAAGCACCCATTTCTCCTTCCATATATTTTTGAAAATTAATCCTATCTCTATCAGATACTAGATGAGGATTTTCTTGCACATCTTTTAAATACTTAGCAACCTCTCCTTGATTAGCTTGTATAACCTGAGCCATGTCGCTATTTAAAACAGAGTCTCTGTATTCAGCAATAGATTGCGCTCCACCAGCTTTCATAAACTTATTAAAATCTCCTCCATAAAAATTAAGTTGATTCTTTACTTTATTTTCTGCATCTAAAACAATATTCTGCATATCTATCTTATGCTTAGGTATAGCATTTTGTACTAGAAATTGAGCTTGACTATCTATTGCTGCCATAGTAGCTTCTGCAGTAGCTTGATTCTGTTGCTCTAATAATTGATTTTTCATTTGAAGCTCAAAAGTTTTTTGTTGAGTTTCAATTGCGTGCCTAGCTCTATCTCTACCCTGTTGAGCATTAGACGACCAGCTGTTTATAATATTTAAATATTGTGACATAATTATTGTTTTTTAACCTCCTGTTTGTGTGTTATCATCTTCCGTTCCCGTGCCTGTATTAACAGCATCTAAATCTGCTTGTACCTTTTGTTTATATAATAAATTTACTTGCTCTTCAATCATAGGTCCCATCTCTTTCATTGTTTCTGCATATGATAAATCATTAATAATATTACCTATTAAAGAAGAACCTATACCTCCAAATACATCAGACTGCCTTTTAAGTTCTGCGTATTTCATTTTATTTTCTACAGCCGCAGTTTCTTTTAAGAAAGTTTCAGCTTGAGCCATAACCTTTCCATAGCTATCCATATTCTTTTTTCTTTGTTCAGCGTCTACAGCAGATAGCTTTAATAAACCTTTAACTTTATTAGCATTTAACACACCTGCATTAGCTAAGAATGTGGCTCTACTACCACCTGAAGCTCTCATTGCATTTGTAATACCAGCATTATAAGCTTCTCCAAGGTCTTTTCTTGCAGCATATTTAGTCTTAGGGTCCATTCCAGATTGAGCAAGTTCTTTAGACATTCTTTGAAAAGCTTTAAAGTCTGGAGATAACTCAGGCATGTCTTCTACAGGAATATCTTTCATCGCTTTATGCATAGCCAAAATACCTGTACCAGCTTGTAAAAGAGTTGTTGCTGTTTTACCATGCTTGTCCCAAAAGTTTCCAATTTTATTTACAGCATTTTGCCATGGATTCCAATCACCAACAAGCTCTTGCATATTTAAAGTAGGGTCATTAAGAGCATCTTTTTGTGTTTGATTATATTTATCATAATCTTCTTTAGTCATTGGAATAGCGCTATATATAGAATCTAAACCTCTTGAGCCACTTTCACGTTGTGGGGTATAATATAAATCTTCTGAACTTTGAGTGTATCCTTCAGAGTCAAGTGGCATTCTCCAGTTTCCATCATCATCTTGATAAGAACCTTCAGGAAGCCATACAGAGTTACTTCCATCTATAGGAGAAAGAGATTCACTTACAGTTGTATTTAAAGCTAAGTCACTTTGAACCATGCCTTGACTTTCAAAATATTCTATTTGTGAGGCTGAATAACTAACTGAAAAATTTCTTAAATTTCTATCTGCACTATTATTTGGAGTAAAAGGTATGTTTTCTCCATAGTTTCCTTCATCATCTTTTACTCTATAATAAGGATTACCAGCATCATCAACTTGAATTCCATATCTTTCACCAATTGTTGAGTCAACATTGTCATCTTCATCGCTTTTTCCTTCAGAATGATACAAAACAAATCTATCAAGTTTATCATCTTTTTCAGTACCAACTTGAACTCTTAAGTCTTTATTTTCATCTACATAAGTGCCAGGAGGTAAAAAGCCATCACCATACTGCACCCATCCAGCATTTTGCATAGACTTGTTAGTATGTTGCCAAGTGTGAGCATAGGTTCCGTCATCTAATTTTGTGCTTCTATATACATATCCTTCAGAATCATAATAATTATTATCATCTATAAACTCACCCTTCTCTCCAGCATTAGGGTCCCAATAACCTTTTGTTGTTCCTGGTTGGAAAAAGCGACCATGCTCTGAAGCCCATACATATCCAGAGTCTTTTAATTGACCAGCAAAAGCTAATACCTTAGCATCATTTCCTTGTCCTAAACCTGGTAATCCAGGAAAGTCTTGTGCGTTATATTTTCCATCATCAACAAATGTATATGAACCCGACAATTCATTTTCAAGAACATCCAGAGGAATACCGTCAGGATAAGCTTTATTATAATCTATTAACGTTTGCTCATCTATATTTGAACCAGTTATAGGTATAGATACATTAAAATTAATATTATGAGCATTATCAATAGCAACATTTTCTCCTGTGCTTTTTTGAATTTCAAACATCTTATCTTCTGTTCCTCTATCTTCAATAATATCTAAGCCGCTTGCATCCGTGCTAGCATTAACGTCTATATAAAATCTTCCGTCTTCACCTCTAAATGCATTGGGGGGATACCAAGACTTGTCTCTATTGTTCCATTGCCACCCTGTTTTTTTATAGGTTTCGCTATCCCTCATGTTCTTTGGAAGATGAATGGTAGTTATTTCATTATACCTTTCATCTAATGTAATTTGAAGGCCATCTGAAGTAAACCATTCTTTTCCCTTTTTATAAGAACCTGGAGAATAGAAATGGTCTGTACTAGGGTCATAAGGCATTCCTAACTTCTTAGCTGTTCTTTTTCCCCTATTAGTAGGTCTCCAATAACCAGATACTTTATCAGAAGGAAAACTTCCAACATCATCAGACATTTTATATTCAATTCCATTACTGTCTAACTTTATTAATCTCCCTAAATTGTCTCTATGAACACCACTTTCAGTAAACATAAACTGTGTTTTCACATCCCAATATCCACCATTTTCTATAGTAGCTATACTCCCCATATATAACAGAGGGTCATCTTCAAGGTTCATTCCTGGAAAATCATCATGAGTATATCTTTTATTAGAAGTAGTAAAGCTACCATTATTTTGCCAATAATAAGCATATCCATTTGCATTAACCCAAGCCCCATGTTTATCTATATAAGAATTAGGAGGATATATCATTAAACCCGTACGTCCATCTGGGGTACTTCTTTCTCCATATGTAGTATCAACAACATATCCCGATTCTTTTAATTCAATTAATGTTTCAAAGTTATTTATCATTCCACTTGGAACAAGGTCACTTCCAAAAGCCCTTTTGCCTCTATTAGGGTCTCCAGATTGAGTGACTATTAAGTCATCCATTCCTACTGGAACAATAATGTTTACATCTTCTGGGCTTGTGTATAAAGAATTAAATTGTTCAGGAGTATATGCTAAACCTGTGTCAGGGTCATGAGGAATCCCTCTAAAATATTTAGATTTAAATTTATAAGAAAACTCATAATCTTCATATGGAATTTTATTATAATCTTGATAACTTGTAAATTGGTCCTCTTCCCAATCAGCTTGGCTAGAAGAATCTTTAGCTACGTTAAATAACGTGCTTATCTTATCATAATCAGCTCCATCAAAATATAGGTCGATATAATCATTTAAATTTTCATTGTTAAAAGATTCTATATCTAAAGGAATATCTCCACCTGCGTGATTTTTTAATTCGTCAATATTATTAAACGCAACAATATTATCTAGGTTTGATTCAATATAAAAAGATAAATTTTCGGAAAAATAAGCATTCTCAACGTTTTGGTGAGCAGCATCATTTGCTGATAATATGCCGAAATCTTCTGCAGGTATAAAAAACACAGTATCATTACTCCAACCTGTTTGTTTGTTAAGCACCGCCCTATTTTCACTATTATAAGACAAATCTTTTAGCTTAAAGTATTTACCAGAAGGCCCACTATATTTTTCTGCTTCTGGAAACTGTATTGGCCTATCATATAAAGTAGGCTCAACGCTTTTAAGAACATCTTTTACTTCATCTTTAGAATATATATTTCTATACAATTCCATATTTCCTGAAATAAATTCTACAAATGTTCTATGATTAGGTTCTGATAGCCAACTTTTTATAGAATTTACAGCATCTTTATTTCTGCCTTCAAATATTTTTTTAAAAAACTGTCCTATATTTTTTTCAAAAGACTCTCCATATTTTGAAAACTTATCTTTAAAAGTTTCTATATTTTTAAATAAAGAACCTTCCATTGACCAACTTTCTTGTGAAGAGCCTTCTTGTGATAATTCGCCAGTGAAATTATAATCAACTTCTTCAATAGGGTCGGTCATAAACTCTTCATATTCTCGTCTTTCCCCTATAACATCTGTACCCCCTTGCTTAACATACTCCCAATAAGTTTCACGCTTATTAAACTCATCCATCATGATTTTATTAGCCTCTGTAGGATAAGGGTCATTTATATCTGGAACACCGTCTCCATCAAAGTCTAATTCATTTGTTCCCCATTTTGATTGTTCTTTTATTATTTCTTGAGACTGCCTAAGCTTATTATCTAATTCTTGTATTTTTTGCTTTATTATAGGTATATCATTTGGGCCTGCATTATCCAATTCTTTTAATAACTCTTCATACTGTTTATTATAACTTTCTTCACCTAATAGCTCTACTTCTTCACCCATGTGGCCAATAACTATCCTACCATCTTCAGTTTCATAACCAAGTCCTGCATCATCAACCTTAATACCTTCACTACTTTCTTTTTGTATCTTTTCTCTTAAATTAAGTATTTCTTCTTTTAAACCTGGAATATCATTTGGATTAGCGCTATCTAATTTTTCTAATAACTCTTGATATTTAGCTTGATAATCAGTAGTGTCTTCTTCTTCTTCCATTATACCATCATCATCCGCTAATGGGTCTGATGGCAAAATTAAACCATCTCTAAACTCTTGCTCTGTTATTTCCCCTTTATTAAATTTATCCATTAGAATTTTATTATTCTCTGTAGGATATATATCATCAACATCAGGCACACCATCTCCGTCCCAATCTAATTCACGTTTTCCTTCTGTTTCCCATTTTTCTTTTGCACTTTCAATTTTTTCATTTCTTTTGGTTATTGCATCTATTATTCTATTAACCTCATCATCACTGCCAGGCTCTATATTTTCAATTTCTTCAATTATCTCATTAAGTTCATCGTCATAATTAGGCTTTCCTTCAATTTTTTTAGTTGGGATAACTAATTCATCACCTGTATATATTTTATCTTTGTCTTTAATATTAGGATTAAGCTCCATTAATTCCTCAACAGTTGTGTCAAATTTTTCAGCTAATTGACTTAAAGTATCGTCTTTTTGTATTGTATAATTCTCTTTAGTAATCTCTTCCTTATTATCACTTTCTTTCACAATAGGAGGCTCATTGTCTGTACCAGACTCATTATTATCAGGCGTAACTATTGGGTCAGTTATTTCATTATCTACTCTTGGTGTAGGAATTTGTTTATCTGGGTTCTTTTGATATTCATTATATTCTTTAATATATTCCTCTGAACTACTAGGAAAAATTAAACCTTCTTTTGATTTATCGTTTTTACCAATGTCATATAAATGCTCAACTCTACCTTTTGCTTTTTTTATTGCATTTTGCTCTACAATTTTTTTTTGTCCTACTATTTGATTTTGTAGTTCTTTAATAGAATTTTTTTCATATTTATTTGTATTTTTTGCTACAATAGCCTCCTGTTTTTCTATTTTCTTTTTTAAATCCTCAGTGGGGTTTTCCTCGTAAGCTTTTCGTAATTCTTTTAACGCCTTAGCTTCTTGCATATCGCTTAATACATCAGCCCCTTCAATTGTTGGTCTTTCAAAATTATGTTGAAAAGAATGAGCAGCATCTTCAACAGAGTTATATTCTCTTTCTAAATACTGTTTCATTCTTGAGTCTTTATTATCTTCTGCAAAAATAAAATCAACTTGCCCTTTCCAATCAGTCTCCCAATCTTCACCAACATACTCTATCATGTTTTCTCTTCTGTCTCCAGCAATATTATACTGAAACAAACCATAAGAGTTACCACTATCTCCAACTGCATTTATTACAAAATTAGATTCACCAGCTATATTAGAAAGTATACCCATAGCCTTATTATGAGATAAACCATGTTTCTCAACTAAATAATTATAAACCTCTTGAGAACTTACTCTATTTTCTTTTGCCATTAAATCTATTTTTTATTTATAACCACCTGGCCACTTATCCATAGCGTTAGAAATAAATTTTCCTAACTCCATAAAGTTACCTGAATCTTTTAATTTTTCTATATTTTTTGAATCTTTTGTAGAAAATATCATTTCATCTCCTTCAAACTCAACCATATTACCACTTTTTGTAAAACCAGGAATGCCACCTTTTTCATGTGATGGACCAAAAGCCCTTCCTCCTTTATCAAGTTTATGAGTATACTTTAAATGCTCTGGCCTTTTTTGTACACCACCTTTATCAAAACTAGTTTTTAAAAATTGTTTATAATCATCTGATAAATATTTACTAGAAACTCTAGCCCCTTTATCTGCAACTATACCAGAATGGCCAAGTGGAGAATATGGAGTATTTACATCTTGATTTACTATACCAGAATGACCAAATGGAGTAAAGCCCCATTTTTCTTCAGACCTTAATCTAGACAATTCATCTGCAGATGCAATGTCTTCAGTTCTTGTATTAAGTCTTTGTTGTTCTTTTAAATATAAGTCTGCTAAACTTTCGTTTACAGCCAACTTTCTAGATACTTTTCTTTTCATTAAATCAGCAGCAAGCATTGTCGGGGCTTTTATTGCCTCTAACCAACCCATAGGGTCTAATCCAGTTGCAGCAGTACCAATACCTTTTACAAATTGTAAGGCTCTACCTGCAACTTCTCCAGCACCAACAGTAGTATCATCATTATCTGATAACCATTCTTCAGGTTTAATTGCAGATGCTAAAGCAGAAGTTCCTAATTTTTGTACATCAGTAAGTTTAGATACAGCTTCTTGACCTGGTTGTAAAAGTTGGTTTAATTTACTTTGACCTTTAAAAAGATTTTTAATACCAAATAATCCAGGGTTTTCTGCAGGAATATTTGTAAGCTCTTCTTTTACAAACTTTGGCGTCATGTCTATTGGATTAGTTGGTGTAAGTTCAGTTAAACCTTTTCGCTCTATTGGGGTTATCTGCGCAAAACGCTCTTTAGGTCTGCCAAAGGGTAAGTCAAGGTGGGTTCTTGATTGATTTATTATGCCAGAATGACCAGGTGGAGAATAAATAGTTTTACCGCTTCCTTGTAACATAGACATTAAAGTTTCTTCTTGGCCAGGATATGCTTTTTTAAATATATCAAAGTCTCTAATAAAATCAGGGTTTTTCATAAAATCTGTACCCCCATATGCACTCATCATTCCTTGTGCTGATTCGTCTATTTTTGAGGTCATACCTAAAGTTCTATCACCATAAGTACCTCCAGCAACATTTTCTAATTCTAAAAGTTGTTTAAGTTTTTCTTCATTTATATTTAAAGCCATATTATTAAATTTTAAAGTCTTGAGTATCTATAAAAAGGAACAACAGAGAATATATTAAATTTTTCACTTTTAATACTTCCATATTCCAAATCTTCATTCTCATTAATTATACCATTTTCTTTCCATCCTAAAACCATTTTAACTTTAGCATGAGTCCCCCTAACTGTATTTTCTAAATTATTTTCATTTTCTGACGTTCCTAATCTTCTCATTGGAGTATAATGCACAGCATCTTTAACTGTGTACCAAGTCTTTCTATTACTAGGTTGTAGATTATCTTGAGGAGAATATATATCTGCTCCTCTATCAAGTTCTACAATATCTCTTCTATTTCCAGCACCTTTGAATACAAATTTACGAAAATAATTATATCTACTTCCTTCATCTGTATCAGAGCTCATCATTATCTGAATTTTGTCAAATAATTTACTTTGAAAAGGTTCATCATTAAAAACCACTTCAAATTCAAAAGGCTCTTTATATGATTGAAATGGGATAGGTTCATTATCGTCTGTTGGATAATAATACCCTTGTTCACCAACATTATCAAGCACTGTATCATAATCCCAAATATAATAATCTATTCCTCCAAAATTTAAATATCTATGAATACCTATTTCTTCAAAGTAGTCAAAATTATCATAATTGTTTTGATAACCATTTGATAAATATATAGAAGATAATGGATTTATATCTGAATCATAAGTACAGTATAATCTTCCTTTAAATTTAAAATAATCAGCAGCCCTTTTAGATGAAAAAGATGTAAATGCTCCAAGTAATTCATTATATATAATTGTTTTAGGAGCGTCACCTTCTGCTTTTAATGTTAACAAAACTTCGCTATATTCAGGGTCATGTCCAATAGATATACCACCAAGACCATCGCCTAAAGTATTATATAGTTCATTAAATTGCTGATTATAATTTTCAGAAGCAGGCACATCATATACTCTATTAGTTAAAGGAGAATCATTAATAACTTTATTTTTATATGTATCAAAATATGATTGCATTCCAGAAGCGTCTCCTAAAGAGTCTACACTAAAACCACCTTTTTTAGGTCTAAGTCCTAAAGATAAAAACTTACAATTAGAATCATCATAAAAATATACAGAAGAATCTGTTTCTGCTCTACCATGAAAATGTTGACTTCCATATTGTTGGCTAATATAATCATATCTTTCTAAAGCGGCACCACTTCCTGTTGCAGCTTGTATATCTTGACCTTCTTCGGTTTTTATTAAAACTCTTGGATTAACACTTAACTTACAAACACCAGAATCTTGTAACGCAAATAAACTATCTTTTAATAAAAACATTTGTGTTATAGGTCCTTTTACATAATCTAAATCTTTAAATTGATTAATAGGAAAAACAGAATATGAATCAGAGTATTCTCCTGTAAATTTTTGCTCTGACCAAGCAACAGTAGATGGCCATTGAAAAACTTCTCTAAAATCAGTAGGTCTAGTCATAAAAGATAATATACTTTGACCACTATGGTAAACCTCATTATATCTATAATCATCTTCTTGAGCTCTTGGTATTTTAGCCCCAGTGCTTCCAAAAAACATTCCGTGCCTTAAATCTAAATTAACATCTGATTCTATAGGAACCTGATAGCCTATACAAACAGCTCTATCGCTATTTCCTTGTTTAAATGTTTTTCTGTGGTCAAAAAGTCCAATAAAAGTATCTCCACCAAAAACCTTATTTCCACTATTCCCTATATCAAGCTGAGACTCTCCAAATACTTGATTTTGAAAATCACCAACTGGTGTAAAATGACCTGTAGACTGAAAAATATTTCTAGAAAAAGCTCCTGGACTATACCCACCATACATAGTGTTTAAACTTTTTACTCTAGTTATTTGAGCAACAGTTACTTCTGGACTATAAGTAGACCTTCCCCCATTTCCTGCTATAGCTTCAGTTGCAGCTCCTATTCCTTTATGTACAGTTTCTGGATAATTATAACCCCAAATTTGCTGTCTAGTTAGAGGTAATTGAGATGCATCACCAAGCGCTATTGCTATTGTTTTTGCATTATCGTTATATACCGACCTAGACAAATAACCATTTGTGCTTTGCCCTTGAACACCATCTAAAGCTAAAGCAAAAACACTAAACGATTCAAACATTGTTAAATCTTGAAAAACATTTCCATTTATATAATTTTTTGAAGCACCCGTTAAATCAGAGAATATTTCTTCACCTGGCCCAACCACTTTAGCATATTTAATTGTTGCTTCAGGAAAATAATTTTCAATATTTCCTCCTAGAACATTTTCATTAATGTCACTAGCTACTCCAGTTGGCGAACTATCTAAATCACCACTTTGTAATTCTGCAAACGGAAGGCCTTGAGCACGTTTAGAGCCTTCAGGTAAAAAATAAGGAGACGCATTAGACCAATCATCTTCATTATTAAAAGTTACATTTATTAAGGGGTTTCCTTGTGGAGCGTCAAATGTTGACTTTCCTAAAGAGTATTGAGGGTAACAAGAAATTCTTTTTGAATAATATTTAGTATAGAACCCAGCCTTAACCGTATCATTACTTAAGGCATTAGAATAAGGACCGTCATATTCATTACCTAAAACATCTTCGTAATAATGACCATATAATTCTTGATAATTATCAGAGCCACCTTGATTTGAAAATTGATATTGCCAGGCACCAGCTTCGTATGTTTCACCAAACATATTAACAGACCCACCTGATAATAAGTCTTCTTTTATACATGCGGCAAATTGATATAAAGAACCTGCAGTACCAAAATTACCTGTAACAGTTGATTCATTAAATTCTTGAAAAACATTACCTAATCCTCCTGCACTTTCACCATGATAATATTGGTCAGACAATTCCATGTTCCAATAAATATTAGGGTTTTCAGCCCCATACTGTGAATTATTATATAGTTGTGAAACATTTTGTTTATAACAATAGGCAGACTCTACAAGTCTTAATCTATCTGAAGGAGAACTTAGATATAAAAAATCTTCATTTAAAATAACATCAGGAGAATCTAAATAAAATATATTAGAAGAGCTTTCTCTAAAGCCATAATATTTTGATTTTTCCCAATCAGACTCTTCTTCATCACTAACAAAACCACCAGCACCAGCCGCAAAAGCATTATATTTTGTTTGAAGAATAGGGGTAAATAAAGGAAATGATGGATTAACAAATCTATCTTTTCTATCTACAATCTCTGATTCTACATCACCCTCAGTATCATTAGCAATATATTCAGCCCTTCCTATTATACCAGAAGTAATAATAGTTTTATTATCTTCTGTCCTTGGGACCCTAACTATAGAATAGCCTCCTACTTTTTTTGCAGTATCAGAAGATATTTTTACTTCAAAATAAGGGTATAAAGCACAAGCTGTTGTATCAGTAACTGAGCCTCCTACAGGAGTATTAACATATTGTTGAGACACAACTCTTTTAAATCCGTGGTCTACTCGAGTTCTAGATGTTTGATAATAATATGGATATTTTTGATATGCCCCAGTTATACTACCTGAATCATCATATTTAGCGGCTATATATTCTGTACTATGTTCTGGCATTCTTATATCGCCTATTCTTTTTACAAATAAAGGTGAACCTTTTTTATCGTAAAATAATAATCCAAATCTATAAATTTCACCTCTTCTATATCCTACATAATTAGAATTATAAACTGGGTTTGAATAATTTTTATAAAAATTGCCATAATCCTGTACATTATCAAAAGGAGGTTCACAACTTATGCCATCTAAATTTCGTATTAATTGCGATTGACTATCTATAGTTGGCATGTTTTCATCGTCCAAAATTTTAAAAGTAACTCTAACTCCTTCTTCTTCTCCCGTTTGAGGATTAACTTCATCAAAATATTTACTTTGAGCGCCAAAAATACCTCTTGCGGAATTATTAGGAGTAGATTCATTTTCAGCATACAAAGCACAAAACCAGTAAGCTGAAGCGTCATCACCTGGAGTACCAGGACCTTTTATATATTTATAATGTGAGTATGGATTATAATCTGTTACATATGTACGGCTTTGACCCTGATATTCAGTTGGTGTCATAACAGAGTTTGTTCCATAATCTATACCAGCTCTAGAATACATTAAGTCATGATATAAATTTGGATTTCCATCCTCGTAACTGTGTGGCTCGTTTTTATAATTATAAGAAGCCACTGTAAAATCAGTATTAATTTTTATAGCTTCATTATTTAAGTTACCACAAAATAATCTATTATCTTTTGTTTCTAAAGCCTTACAAGTATCCCAATTAATTTGATTAACATTAAAATCTACTATACTTATTTCTTCTAAAGTACTTTCTGTTCCTGTATGAATAAAGTCTATTGTATTTTGTCCATCAATAACTTCTGGTATTACATATTCATTAAAAACTATTGGAGAGCCAGCTGGTGTATCTGCGTCCATATATGGAACAGCAATCATTTGTATTTTGCTAAATCTAGTATCAAGATTTGAAACAATACCTTTTATAGATTTACCAGTATTATTTCCAGGCTCATTTCCCTGAGTGTAAGCAGATGGCTCTGAAGAGCCTGTTGCTGGAACACTCGCTGGGTTTGATAGGGGGGATATTTGAGAAACCCTACCATCTACAGTTTTATATCTGTAACAATAAGAAAAAGATATAGAATCTAAAGAACCGCCATCTTTAAATCCAGTAACTTTTGGAACATTAAATATAGCTGGGCTAAATAAATTAAAATATTCTGGAACATTTACCCAAGGATAATATACCTCAGGCTCTAATCCAACATTCATACTTCTTAAAGGAAATTCTGTATCAGTAAAATATATTCTTCTTGTAATTTCATTTTCTTCAGAACCTACAACTTTTAATTTCTTTTTAGGTGAAAATCCTAAATTACCAGCAAAGTAAACTGTATAACTAGAAGCTCCAACTACATCTTGACCTATTATATTTAAAACGGGGTCTGGAACAATTGCATCTGAACCAGAAAGTTGTCCATCAGCTTGTTGATATACTTTTAAAACTAAATCTGGAGTTCCAGTAAGAATTGATAAAGCTGGCCAATGTGCTAATAAAATTAAATAATCAGAAAATCCATATGTTCCTAAAATTTGAAGCCCCCAATTTTCAGGAGTTAAACCTGATTCTAAAATATTTTCATAATTATTTAGTAAAGAATCTTGAATAAAAAAATTTAATTCTTGAAAATTAACAACAGATGGAGAGATATTTATTACACTTCCACCAAAAGTGTCTGAATTATTAGATAAATAATTAGAAACATTTGCCGTTATAATATTTATAATATTACTATATGCCCCACCTAAAGCAACTTCTTCAGATATTCCAAATCCTGCTAAAAAATCTACTACAATATCTGTCACCCATTGATTTACATCTCCATATTGAACGCTACCGTTACCAGTTATATTAACATTAAAGCTTGTTACATAATCATCTGGATTAGCATTATTAACAAATGACCAAGTTACTTCATCTGTATCTGTTCCAAATACATAGTCGTCTAAATTAGATTGATGATAAATAAATGCTGTTATAGGAATAGAGTCATTTGAGTTAATAGCATTTGCAACAATAAGGTCTACATCAGGAAAAGTATTTATATAGTCACCACTAAGCATAGAGTCAGTTAATGATGTTTCTATTGTATATTCATTTCCATTATTAGTTATTATAGTAATATTTGCCTGTAAAAAATATCCTTGTAGATTATTCTCTCCATCACCAAAAGAAATAGATTCAGCAGGGATTGTTTGACCATTAAGAATACCTGGATAAGGGTCATCTGGCCCAAATGTATATCCACTTACTCCCCATGAACCTTGATTAGATAAAGCGGGCACATCAACTTGAAAAGACATTTCACTTTGAAAGTCTATAGCCTTTCTATCACTGGGATAAGGCTGTATACTTACATTGTCTCCATCAAAACTAGTTAACCTTGCATTTTTAGCATATCTATATGTTTGCTTTGGCTGAAGAGATTCTTCTGCATCAGCATTCATTCCTTTTACAAAACTATTTGGTTTTCCTGGTTTCGCCATTATACATTAAGTAATCCGTTAGAACTTTTAATTGGCACAAGAGTATTCCATATTTGAGCCGCTTTTTTCATTTCTATTGGCGTAGGCATATTATCATTACCTCTCGCTTGAGCGCATAACCTAGACCAATTTTGATATAAATCCATATAAATATGTCTTTGAAGTTTTCCGTTCCAATAATCTCTAGATTTATATTTATACATTAAATAAGCTGATACAGCGTCTTCATGGTTATCTGCTATAGTAGGATATCCCTCATCATCTGTATCTACTGCATAATAAGAAATATCAATAGAACTTATATCGCTAGTAGATAAATTAATAGTGTTTTCTGTAAAATAAAATGTATGTGTTTTATCTATATCTCCAGGAAAACTTGCAGAACTTTGTTCTAGGTAATTAGCGGAAGTGCCATCTCCTGCTTTCTTCATATCTATTAAACTTAAAAAATCATCAGGTAATGCAGCCTGTTTATTAGCAACAGTTAATGTTTCTGTTTTTTTCACAAATGTTTTATAGCTACCTATTTTTCTTTCTGCTTCAAAAGCCCATTCTATAAAACTATTAAAGTTTCTAGATGCATCAGAAATATCCATATTTCTAATAACATTTGCTACAACTCGTTTAACGCTAACACGTCTTCCAGCTTGTCCATTCATATTAATATTCTCTTATTTCTTTAATAACATTTTTAAATCTAGACAAAGGAAGTATTTTACACTTTTTAAATTTACCTGGTCTTAACCAAACTAATTTATTATAATAGTCATTAAGAATCGGAACTTTATATTTTACTATCTCTCCTCTTTTTTCGCTTTCTGCAATATCAAGTCTAATATGAAATGCTCTTTTATTTTTGCACTTCTTAACATATACAGTTCCAAACCTATTAGGTAGTCTAGCCTTATTTCTACTTCTAGCTACCTCGTCTATTAATGTGTCAAAAAACTCACTTACAATTCCCCTATACTCAGTATAAGAAAGTTGTCTATCTTTTTTTACACCCTTTACTTTTATGCTTTTTCTTATGCTCTTAAATACATCTTTTAAAAGAACGTATTTATCTTTGTATTTTCTTAGCTCCATATTATCTTGCCCTAGACCTTCTTGACCTAGCTTTAGCCGAAGGTTGAGTAACAGGTCTTTGTCTTTGTTTAGTAGATACAGCAGGCCCTTGCATGTTGTCATCTACACTATTATTAAAATAATCTTTTCCTATAGCCAACATCATATTAAACTCTTTAGATAAAACAGTTTCTATTAAAGGAGCTACTAATTCATCTGGAATAGGATAAGGATTTGTTTCATTTGGCTGTGAGGCTATATACTCTAAAGCAAAATTATTCCAACTACTATCTAAAGGAATTCCATCACCTTCCCAAAAACATAATCTATTTGCTTGTTGAAATCTTTCAATAGTAGCAAAAGGACTATTTTCATTATAAGTAAATCTAGATGCACTCATAAATGATTTGTCTTGTTTCATGTGAATAGGCAATAACTTTGTCTCATTATCCGACATTACAGATAAAGAAACTAAAGCTCTATTGTTTGGAAAGCCAAGATAATCAGGAAGAAATCCATATGTAACAACACCTGTTTCTGATATTAAACCACTAGCTGTAGTGCTAGTAATATTCATTTTAACAAGACTAAGTATTTGTCTTGAAATATATCTACCGCTATCTGTATATTTAAATAATAGTTGAGCTCTATGATAATGCACCATAGATTCTATTTGTCTTGTAGATATATTAGAATCCTCTGTAGTAACACCACCCTCTAATATGTTTTTAATATTATATACTATTTCGTTTAATGTCATATTTTTTATTTTTTCTTGCTTTAGATAAGGAGCAGGGCGAACACTAACTCCTTATCACAAAGCAGGGAGCAAAAAATTATTTATTATCCAACTGCTTTATCTCATTATCCCCCATCATATATCTTTCATCAGCAGTTGTTCCAAGTATTTTTCTAGCAGCAATTTGACAAACTTCTTCTATACTATGTTTTGGTAAAAAATCAACAACCTTATTTACATCATAATCATCTAAAACATATTCAAACACAATAAGCTTTATAGAACCATCACTATGAAATGGATATATATCATAATGAGGCGTTATATAATAAGCGTTACCAACTTTAACAGCCCTAACGTTATCTTCATCAGGTGAGTTAAAAGGGTCGCTTGCAGCAACTTGTAAATCATCTAAACTTATAATTTTACAATCTTGATAATCAACTCTATTAATAACTTCATCAGTGGTGTCATAATCCACAGTAACTAAATTAACTCTTATAATATAAGAAGAGTTTATTTCTCCCCCATAATTATATTCCTGATTATTGTTATTATATATAAAATCTGGCTGCTTTACAACGCAAGCAATAGGGCTAATAGGCCCTATATTTTCGCTAATATTATAAACGTTAGTACCACTATCTGTTTCAGCATTTTGATTTATCCACAATAAAGGTGAGCCATTATAGTTATATTCAGATATACCAATTGTACCACTAACAGGTTGTATAGAAGGGTTTACTTTAGTAAAACACATAGTTTGAACAAAGTCTCCCAAATCGTCTCTTATCTTTTGTGTTGCACCAAATTTATCTACTCTTTCCTGAATAAACTCATTAGCAGCCATTGATATAAAGTCATTTATTTCAGCATCGGACATCCAAGGTGAATTTCCTCTATCTAAAATAGTTCTAACTCTATTTATAGCATCTGCAACATTTAAGATATTAGCCATTTACTACTTTTTTTTACTTGTTTTTTTTGTTGTAGCTTCCTCCTTTTGCTCAACTAAATCCATTTCTACTTTACCTCCACCATTCATTTGTGATTTTAATAAAGCATAAATATCCTTGTTGTCTTTTAACCATTTAATTACTTGGTCTTCAGAAACACCTACAACTTGTGTGCCATACTTGAACACATCTTTTTCCCATTTAATAACACCACCTTCTTGTGCTTCCATAACAAACAATCTATAATGTCTGTCATCATCAAACCATAATGCCATAAAGTTTTCTGGTTGTTCAGCAGCTATCTTTAAAACATGTGCTTTTAAGATATCATCTCTAGAATCTAAGTTTAAACCTAATAATCTAGATAAATCTCTTACTTCTTTCATGTTTAATTTAGCAGCTTCCATTACAGCATTAGCAGAAGTCATAATTGCATTAGCTTCTTGCTCTTGTCTAACAATAGCATCATCTCTTAACCAAGAACCATTTTTAACTAAAGGATGAGTAATTAAAAAATCATCAACTAGTTTATGGTGTTCTAAATTAATATTTAACCTTATTACAGGTTGAGTATTTGGAAAACCTCTGTGGGCAACACCATTTACATCTGTATATGTATGTTGTTTACCAGTTTGGTCTTTATAGTTTCCAAAGAAAACATAACTCATTTTTGTAGGGCTTTTACTTCTGTAAAAAACCAAATGTTCATTTTTGCTCATAATTTATTTTTTTAATTTTTGTCCATGTTTACTAGTCCATTTTAAACCTGGCCCGCTTTTTTTTATTAATATATTACTCCCACCTTTTGGTGTAGACTCAGAGTATTCTTCTACTTTCCCAGTAGACGGGTTATATTTTAATATTAGTTTAGCCATTATCCGTCATATGCAGAATTTGCAAATCCATATAATTCTATTAAAAATACACCTGCACTATATGTTCCAGCTCCACTTCCATCAGCACTACCTGCTGACATATATATAAAATTATTATTACTACCTACTGCTATTACCTTAACATCTCCAACAGCCCAACTACCGCCCCTTTCTAAAATTAAAGTATTTGAACCTATATGAGTTTCTCCAGCAATACTATTAAGGGTTGCCTCATATAAATCAATATCAGCATCACCACCCGCAGGAGTTTCTAAACAAGTTACTGTTCCAGAGCCACCATAATACGAACCTCCTGTATTTACACTTCCATTTCCCCTATGATATAACCAACAGTTAGCATCAGTATCATTACCTATAGTATCTCCATTATCAGAAGTAGATTTTAAATCTGTTATATCTACTAAAATTGTTGTTTTAACTATATTACCAATACGAGATATTGATGAGTTAAATCTAAAGCCTGAAGCCGCTCGTAATCCAGAGCCAGGATATTCATTAGGACCTACATTCGCTTGATTTAACTCAGATAAAGCAGGTAAAGAGCTTGATATTGAATAATCTGAAGCAACATTAGTTATTCTTTTATCTACATCTGCTATGTTTATAAATAAACTTTTAGAATTTGTAAAAGCTTTTAATATATTTAACATTACGCTATAACTTTCAGTGACAGTTAATGCTAAGGT
>CAACVF010000001.1_pt1 | contig 36369 bp, 55 predicted proteins | sample 2381781 | NCBI WGS metagenome assembly CAACVF01 (sample SAMEA5211967, study PRJEB30684) | marine metagenome | biome: Marine; feature: Epipelagic; material: Water | collected 2015-10-15 | depth 60 m | reverse complement strand
AGTTCATTGTTATAAAGATTCCTAAACATATTATGAGTTGCATCTCCTGCAGCTCTCCATCTTGTTATAACTTCTTCTGCATTTGGAAGTGTAATTTTAACTATATTCGGATCATTTGCTGCTTTATCTAGCATTTTAGAAACTTCTTCTTGTAGCCAAGGTGCAGGTTTATTAGGATTGTTTAAAACATTAGGGAAAGGAGCTTCTCTATAAATAAAACCTGATGTCTCACTCAGCCCTATTACTGGATCAAGCTGTTTCATCATTTTTGCAAAATCTGAAAAAAGTGGATGAGTAGTCGCAACATCTCCTGCTGTATCAGAAAAAGAACTTTGCATTCTTTCTGCTATTGTAGGATTATCTAATAAATATTTTTCATATGCTTTAAAATTAAAAAGTGGATGATTTATTATTGCATTAAATTTTCTTTTACTCATTTCATCTGTAATAATATCTGTGTGATTTGGAACAGTCAGTCCTAATTCTCGTACACCTTCAATCTCAGGATTCTTTTGTGCAAATCTAGCTTTTTCCAGAGCTCTTTGCTCTTGCATAGCTTCCCACAATTCTTTATTAGCTCTTAAATATTCATCATTCTTAGGAGTTCCTTTCGCTCCTGTAAATCTAATTATAGATGAAGCATCGTTTTGAAATTCTTTTAATTTTAAAACTTTTTGAACAATCATGCCATCTTTTTCTGACTCAATTTCAAACAATGTATGAGAGACAACTCCTTTTGAATTATTACTTCCTTGATGTGCTACTGAATCTAGATTAGAGGTTTTAGAATTATGAGTAATTTTTTCATTATTTGTAAATGAAGCTTTTTTACTTTTAAGATCATCAGCAGTTGGTTCAGTATAATAACTACCATCAGATCTTTGTTTAACAAAGTTTGGATCATCAGAAGGTCTAACAAAATCTCCTTTCCCATACGATACATAGTCAACAGGTTCATAAAATGTAGTATCAATTTGACCATACGGAGTATCAATAACTTTACTTGTTAAATTGTCTGTCCAATTGTTAGCTTTTATATCATCTAAAACTTCTTCAACATTTTTAATTTTATCTAAATCATAATCAATCTCTTCTAAATTTTCTCTTATCTCTCTCCATTGGTTAGCACCAACACCACCAGGAATTTTTGAATCGGTTTCAAGTTTTTTTAGTAATTGATTTGCTGATGTTGTAATCGGTTTGCCTTTTGCAGATAATGGCATTCCTAATAAATAATCTATTGCTTTGCTTATCGTAATTCCTTCAGCACTCGTTGGAGTTCCAGCAAGACCACCACCAGCTAAAAGAACTTGTAATGTTTTAGAAATTTGATTAACCCCAAGAGCTGACAATGCAACTTGTAATGGATTTTCATCATATATCCCTTCTGCTATATCAAAACCTGCAGCAAATGGGGCTGCGCCAGTAAAATATAAAGGCAATGTTTTCATATAATAAGGAGTTTCTACAAGAGAAGTATAATTTTTAGGATCAGGATCTTGTTTGTATTCTTTTAAAGGAACATTCCTTTCCATTTTAAATTTACCAAGAACTCCTAAATTAGGATTAATTTCGAAATTAACCATTTTTGTAATATTACCAGGACCAATTCCTGTCATTGGATCAAGTTCAATAGGATAATCATATGGTGCTTCATAAACAAATGGTTTACCTAAATCAAACCATCCTTGTTTTAATTCATCTGTTGGATAACTATTATGCAGTAAATCTTGTTCTATTTTTGGTAAAGCACCAAACCAATTTAAATTTGAATTTTTAATCTCTGCCATGATAAATAATCAAGGGAGCGATTAAACTCCCTTGATATCTTTTATATTATGTTTGACCTTCAGAACCAAAAATTCCACGCCAGTCAGTCCATCCGAATGAATAACGTTCGCGAACTTTATAGCGAACATTACCTGTTTCGAAATCACCTTCCATACCTTTTCTCAAAGGTGTTCTTTGGAACATTTTTAATCCGTCAGGAACATCAGTTTTAACAAACCATGCATCAGAATCAGTCAAACGACGCATCACATGATATCCGTCAGGTAGATAACCACCTTTATTGATAGCATTGATATCGTTGTCAGCTGTTCCAACTCTGCCTGTAGATTCTAACAATCTTTGCGCTTGGAAAACATAAGCAGTTGGAATGACAAGAGTTGTGCCTTGTGCTGCGACACGCAAACCACGATTGTCTTTCATATCCGCAATAGCAATTAAAACTGATTCTAATGAAGTTTCAGTTAAATCTGCTGCTGTTGCTAATGTATTACTTTGGTCACCATTATTAGTTGGATGGTCAGTAGCTAAAAGTGTTTTGCCATCTCCACCTGTGTAACCTGCTGTTGTTGCAAAGTTTAAGATATTAGCAGCTTTTATTTCTTTAGTAGAATTTATTGAACGTGCTAATGCCTTTGTGTAACGAGAAGCAAGAGAGCCATATTGACCATCTTCTTCTGCTTCTTCAGTAATCGCGAAAGCTAATGCAATTGTCTGGTGTTGATAACGTGCTGTCCATTGTTGACTTGCATTATCATAAGAAATTGCTGAACCTTCATTTTTTACTGGTGCGCTACCAAAACCTTCTAGAAGAACATCTTCTTCGAAAGCTTTGTTAGAAGAATTAGAAGCAAAAACTGCTTTCCATTCTTCTGGATATTGTGCGTACTCGAGACCAAAAAGAGCATTAAGTCCTGGTTCGAGCAGTTTCGCAAACTGGGATCTATGTAGTGACATATTACTCTCCTATATACCAGCAGTATTATGTGCTAAAAGATGTTCATTTAATAGCACTTCTAATATTGCATATTGTCCGAATGAATTCTCTGGGGCATCCCAAAGAGCTATAATTTTAGTCAATGCTAGAGTATCAGCCATTGTTCCTGAAATTACGGAAGCTGAATTACCTGTTACAGTTGAACCAGAACCTGGAGTTACATCGGCACAGTTACCAATATTGGTTTGTGCTGGTGTTCCTGCAGATTGTGCTCTAAACACAATATTTGGATCATCATAAACATAAGCAATGATATCTGTTGCTACAGTTCCTGTTGGCCAATATTCATTATAAACATATGACCCATCAGATGCAGTATAAGAACATCCACCAAATACACCAATTGTTTTATCTGCTTCTGATGCTCCATTTGATGGTTGAATTGTTCCATCAGTATAAAGCATAACGATATCGCCAGAGAAAATATTCTCAGCGAGTCCGCTTAAAATTGTGTATTTGTTTGAACGTGGTGAGTTCCCAGACATGTGTCTTGTAGGAATGAAGCCGAATGGTGAATTTACATTTGCCATTTTTCTTTACCTCGTTAAGTTAAAATTAATCTTCCATGACAGAGAGATCCCTGCCACGACTAGACGAGCTTTTACGATCCTCGTGAATCGGTATTCCTCCAGTCCTTTCAACAGATCGAAGTTCGTTGCCTAAAGATTCATTTTGCTCATGACTTTTTCCTTGCATGTATTCTTTCATTTTTGCATGCTTAGTTTTTGGCATTTCACAAAGTATCATTCCTTCAACACCGATGCATCCGTTCCATTGTCCGTGATTAATTGTGGGGATTGGAAAATCTCCAACAGTATCAGCAGATCTTGGTTCCCAACCAGCACGTCTTCTTTTGTAGACATTGTCAGGAGTTTCTTTCCCCAGAATCGAGGTAGCAACCCACCTTTGTACCATTCCATCTCGCGGAGGAGGTGCGTCTAAAACGGAAGGTGGTTTCCAGCTAGTTTCATCCCGAGCTTCTTGCTCGCGAATGTTGTTTTGAGTTTCTTGTGCTCTGACATTACGTTTTTCAGCCATTATTATTTCTCCCTAGAATTAGTTCGCAATTCGCTTGCGTATGCGTTTAATTGTTGTTTATCAGTTAGTCCTAGTTCTCTAGCCATTCGCAATTGGTCCTTTGTCATTTGCACTCTATTACCTGTATTAACACTTGACCCTCCTGCAGATGGAGCTATCGGTTGTCGACTTCTGCTTTTTGGTCTAGCTTTAACAGATGCTTCTGGTGATATTAACTCGGGAAACATTTTTCGTAAACGATTATCTAAAGTCGTATAATACTCATCACTATTTTTATCGAATCCTTCTAAATCAAGTTGGACATCAATTGCTCTTGCAGCAGAAGTTTCTCTTTCGAAACCATTACCATTAAACCATTGATTTTTTTGCCACCAAGACATTGCTTTGGCTGGTGCTTGAGGTTGTGCTGCTTTGCCAACTGTCGGTGATTGTGTTCTCTGCTGAAATTGTTGCTGACGTTGAAGCTCTTGTACTTTTATAGTAGCTCTCATATCAGCAAGTTGCTCTGCTAATTGAACTTGATTAGCTGTATCACCTTCTTCAATAGCTTTCTGCATGCTGTTTTTTACAGCTTCATAATTGCTTTGAAATTGTTGGTCTTGCCTAGCAGTATCACCTTGTTCAAGTCTAGCTAATCTCATTTTAAGATCTGATAATTCTTTATCTTTTTCTGCTGCTTTTGCTTCAGATTCTCTTCTTTGACTAACTAAGTTTTTAATTCTTTTTTGAACTCTGTCGCTGTAATCATTATCTTCTACTTTTTCTTCTTTTGGTTCTTCTTTAACTTCTACTGCTTCAGATATTTCTATATCATCAGGAGTTTCTTGCGAGGTTTCTCCTGAAGTGTCAATCTCCAATTCTAAAGGAAGATCTTCTTGTTTTTCATTTTCTTCTATCATGGTGCGTTCCAAGTCCTTTCGCTATGGTATATAATTTTGTATGTTGCAACCTTCTGGCACAACAGATGTTATTTCATCATCATTCAGTAATAAAAGCTTGACACCATCAATAACTAATTTTTGTCCTGCATATTTTCCAAATGTGACGTGGTCTCCAATAGTTGCCCAACGACCATAATGCCATTGTCGACCAGTTTCCCTTTCACACCAAGCTAATGGTCCATGGTCAAGTATTAAACCATGAGCTGTCAAATATTCTTCATTCTCTTGAGTTTGTTCGGGAAGATATAAACCACCTTTTGTTTTCTTCATAGGAACTTGTGGTTTAACCAAAACTCTCCAACCTGTTGGCTTGGGCAAATGTTTTGGATTTGGTATTTCTGGATTGTTACCCCAGTCTTCTTTAACGTCATGGAGATGAGCCATGTTATTCATCCTCTCTGTCTAGTTTTTTAAAAACATCATCGATAGTGCTTTGAGCTAAAGTTAGTCCTTCAGCAATACCAACGTTCTTTTGATATTGGGTAAAATCAGAGATTCTCCCCTCTATCATCTCGTTCGCTAGATTCTTCTTCTTGTCCTCTAACGTCTTCTTTATCGCTTCCAATAGATCTGTTACTGTCAACTTTCACCTCACCTTTCGTTGAGACTCCTGTTATTATAATTTCAACATCGTCCATTATGCGTCTCCTTTATAATAATATATATTTAAAAAATTAAATTAAAACAACTATTGTCCAGTGAGTGGATTATTAAGAGCTCTCTGAAGCATTTCTCTTAATCTATCTTCTAATTCTTTTAATTTAGTATCAATGGTTTCCATTCTTCTAGTGAAATCACTTTCTATTGCAGTTCTTTTGCCATCAAACCTATCTTCTGCATGTTGTATTAATTCTCTAATTTCAGTCTCTGACTGTCTTACAGAAGCTCTTACATCTTGCTCTGAAGTTCGACTTCTTTTATCAACAGCACTAATTGCATCCATAATTTCATTTATATCTTTACGCAGTTCATTACGGATATCTCTGGCATCTCCTTGAGCTGATTGCACAAGTTCTAATGCTGTTGATATTTCTGATTGTAATAATGTGCTCATGTTTGTGATTTCAGTTTCTAATTTATTTTCCATTGAAGAAACTTTTTCTATTACTACTGTATCAAGACTTATTATTTTTTCATCTATAACATTAACTTTTGTGTTAAAATCGCTTAATTGTTTTGTAAAACCACTTAAATCTGGAGCAGTATAATTAGCTATTTTATCTTCCATAGCAACCCATCTTGCGTAACCTTCAAAACCTCCCCATATTGCTCCACCTATTGTACCAAGCAAAGGAAATATTAATAATAATTTCCCTCCTTTAACTTTAATTCCTTTGTATTCTAATTCACTACTCATATTGTGCTCCTATCATTTGTTCAAATACTAAGCTATCACGCACACCGAAATAATTACCTAAAGGATCTTGCATAACTACATCTGAATATATCTCTTCACTTTCATACCATGTTGGTTGTGTTTGAACGACTTGATTAGAATATGTGTTTATGTTTGGACCCAAAGCATTAACAAGAGCAAGAGTTGTTATTTGTGCTACTGCGTCATATTGTGATGCAAAATTTTCTCTAATCTCTTTTGCTTTCTCTTGTTTCTTTTCTTGCTGTTTAGTTGGTTTGTTTTCAGCTTTCGCTTCTTTAACTTCTTCTTTTGGTTCTTCTTCAGCTACTTTTTTTTCTTCTTTTGGTTTTTCTTTGACTTCTTCTTTTGGTTCTTCTTTGACTTCTTCTTGAACAACTTCTTTTTCTTCTGGTTCATTATCAGCAACTTGCTCTTCTTTATTTTCTTCGGCTGGTGTTTCTTCTTTCACTTCTTCAACTTCTGGTTCATTATCAGCAACTTCTGTTGTTTCTTCAACTTTATTTTCTGCTGGTTCTGGCTCAGAAACCTCTGTTTCTTCGGCAACCTTTTCTACTACAACTTCTTCGGATTGCTCTCCTGCACCATTTACGGAGGTCGAAATCTCTTCAACTTCTACATTTTCAGCTATTTCTGTTGTAGTTTCAATCTCTGGTTCTATATTTGTTGCAGGTTGAATTTCTGTTTCAACTTCAATCTGTTGTATCTCTGCAACTAATTCTGAAACTTCAGCAACAACTTCTTCTACATTTACCATTGGTTCGCCAACATTTAAATCTTCAAACATTTCTGCAGAAACATTATCAATTTCAGGAATTTGGATTTGAACGTCTACGACAGTTGTATCTGGGATATCTATTCCACCTCCTATATCTGGCTCATCAATATCTATGTCTAAATCTAAATCAATTTCAGGAATATCGTCAATAGTATTATTAACAGGATTAGAATTGTAGTCGTCTACATCATAATTATCTATTAAATCTATTGTTGTTGAAATTTGTTGTTCTTGTTGAACGACTTGCATCCATGTATCAACCACAGTTGTTATTTGATTATAAACTACATTGTATTGGAATTCATCCCAATAATACTCTCCATATCCACCAACTTCTATATACACTTTATCTAATTGATTTGAAAAATCATAGCTTCCTGTTACTGTATTAACCCAATTTGTATTATTATTATAATTGTAAGGATTTTGTGTAAAAGTTGTTTTGTCTATAGTTACTAATCCTGTTTCCCATTGCAATGCATTATCATTATAACCTTTAGTCTGAACATAAGCAGTCTGACCAGAGTTATTGTACATGCTATTAGGAAAAGCAAAAAGAAATTCATAATTAACTTCACCACCATCTTTAATATCAAAACTATTTAAATCAACATATTGTCTCCAAGTTGTAAGACTATTTGTTCTTGCATGACCACAACCAGAAGTACGACCATCTGTGCCAGTTGCAGGAAAACCACTCGCAGCATCAGTACAAGCAGAATGTGAATAAACGGAACCAGCCCCACCCCAATCTACGTCTGCATCACCCTCGTATTTACTTGATACGATACCTGTATCTCCATCTAATATATCACCTGTTGTTTTATGTTCGATTGTTACAGTTGTTTCTGTAACTTCTTCAACACTACCTTGAGCTTCTATTTCAGTTGTTGTTGTTGAACCTTCTTCTAATAGTTGAGCATTAGAGGAAAAGCAAAAATAAAAGAACACTAAAAATACCAAGAGCATCTTCATCATCACTTAAAAATTCCTCCTCATTTTTTATATCGTTATTTTTTAACCACTTATCATAATCAGGTCTTTTCTTAGGATTCTCTGCCCATTCTTTTGCAGCATCTAATCCTATCTTGCCCATGTATGGACAAGGTGTTCCTGCCATTTCCATAGCTTGAAAGACTCTTTCATCTTGACAAAGTAAAGCAACAGCACCAACCTTCATACCAAAACGAAACAATTGTCTTGACAATTTTAATCTTTCGCAATTTAAATCTCTTATAGTTGTACCACCTGCGATTCCTAATATTTGTGATTGAATTGCTGCACTTGCTGCTGTTGAACAAACATCTTGATTATTAACTACAACTCCTGGAGCTGAAGCTGTGCTCGGTGTACGATCTACAGTTGTCGTTCCTGATACAGTAGATGAAGTTGATGTTACAGTATTAGTTTGTGCATGACCAGTGCTACACCATGCAAGTAGTGATAAAAAAAATATTACAAACAATATTGCCCATAATTTTGGAGACATTATTCAACCCATTCACCTGTTAACATCATTTCGGACAATCTATCTGCTCTCGTTTTAACTTGCTTTGCCCAAGCACTATCTAACATTTGATTAGATGCTTCATCCCAGTTCTCTTCTTCAATAGCTTTAAACATGTTTGGCCATTTACTAGGATTAAATCTCGTTAGTCCCATATTAAATAACATATCTAATAAAACGGATTTCCTTATGCTATCTAAATTATTATATACATCCCAAGATTGAGCTTCTCTATCAACACGAGCAATATCACCCATTAATAAAAAATTTGCTTCTTCTTCATTTATACCTAAACCATCAGAAGCTATATTTCTGCCGACTCCTATTGTTGGATGACCTATAAGTGTATCTCCAGCTTTTACTTCTTTTCCATTAGCATCATCATAAACTTTTAATTTTAATCCTTCATGTAAAGTTAACATTTTTAAAAGTTTAAATTTATCATCTTCTATGTCCATGGTTTTTTCGTCCCTCCGTAATATGCTCTGGCATGACCTTCTTCTATCATCCTATCGCAAACATTTATTAATCCGTGATCTGGATGGTCTACAATTGGCTCTCCTAATATTCTACCAAACTTCCCTTTTTCGTCTTTATGAGTTATTATTTTGAATCTTTTCGGAAGTAATTCTTTAAGACGTCTTTTACTCGCCAGACCCAATTCCTTTTCCGCCAAGTTTCTAGTTCTACTTTCAGGTGTGTTGATTCCAAGTAAACGGACTCTTTCTTTTTTGAGCCAGACCTTAAAGCCCAAATCAATGCTAACATCTATTGTATCTCCATCAATAACTCTAATGAGCTCACATCTATATTCATGCATTTATACCATCCCACCAGATTGCGTTCTCGCAAGAACTGTTAATGTTTCACCAAAAGATTTGTCCAGTTCTTTTGCAGCCATTGCAAATAAACGAGGAGGAATCTCTGATTGCTTAAATCCTTTTCTATTCAAAAATTTTTTTGCTGCTCTAATTTCTGCTGCTGCAACTTTTTTAATTTTTGCTCTTGCCATTTTTATGCACCTTTTGTATTTCAAATGAAGCTTTTTTAACTGCTCCTGTGTGTGGTTTGTAAGAACCTTTCATTAATTTAAAACCTTTTCCTGCTTTCATCCAATGAAAACCTTTTGGAGCTGACACTGTTTTATTTGCCATTCTTTTTCCCTTTTTTCTTTTTTTGTTTTTGCTTCTTTGCTATTGCTTTAAATGTTCCTTTTGCTGGAGCTCCTTTTGCACCTTTTTTACGCATCTTTTCACCAGAACCAGCTTTAATTCTTTTTCTTTTTGCATGAATGTTTGCATATAGTCCAGGTCTTTTTGCCATTATATCACCATGCTTTGCAAGACCAATATCTTGCTTTTGTTTTTGGTCCAGGAGTATCACAGTTGTGGCGAGAACGGAAATTACTCCTGCGACCTTTTTGATCCTTTTTAATCCTCATGTTAGGATCTCCAAATGTTACTCTTTTAACTCTATCGCCATCTTTAACATAAACGACTGATTTTTTCTTACCATAACTTGTTTCGCCTTTTGCGATTCGTCTTGGTTTGTTAAGTGTTACTTTTCTTCCTTTAAACTCAGCCATTAAGTCATTTTCCAACTACCACTGCCTGCAAATACACCAGCTCCTTCACCAACTGCTGCTGCTGTTGCATTACCACTTGTTCCCCAAGTAACTTGAACAATACCACCATCAGCTGCGACGAAAGCCAAACCAAAAGTTGTAGCTTTTAAAAGAGTATCTATATTGTCATAATAAATATCCCCTGCTGACTCCATCCCACCAGGAATTCCTACACCACCAGCAGAACCTTGAAAAGTCCATTCTGAAGTTAACATATTAACTTCAACATAAGTATAAAATAAAAAACAATAAACACTTATTTCACAACCTTCATTTTTAAGTCCTTTTTCACAAACAGGAACTGCATCTAATAACTTCTCTTCATATGCTCTTCCTTTTGTATCAGGATTTATCCCTAATGCTTTAAAATATTTTCTTCCTCTTTCTTCTAAATTCATTTTCCTCTCCTCTTCTTTTTTGGTTTATAGCCAGAAGCATATATTGCACGACCTTGTCGTTCTGCTTGTTTTTTAGTCTTATATACTTTGCCAGTCGTTCCCCAACGATAACCACCTTTAACTTTTTTTACTGGCATTTATTTTTTCTTTTTAGCTGTCTTCTTTTTAAATCCGTAAGAACCTTTTGGTTTACGAGTAGCTTTTGCAACTTTACGACGACCAGCTGCAGACATCTTCTTTTTAGATTGTTTGCCTCTTTTCATTCCAAGTTGTTCATCTTTGCGAGCATTATAACCTTGTTTCTTCATAGTTCTTCTCCTCTTTTAAAACAATAATATAATTATTATTGTATTTACTTATAAAGTAAATTCTTTTTTTAACATTAATCTGGATCCAATATAACTTTTCTAATTTGAGGAAGAGTCATCTTCTTATCGCTAATTAAATATTGCAATCCTTTTTGCACTCCTTTATCAAGGTCTTCGAATTTTGTTGCACCATCAAGGAAATCTTCTAGTTCTTGTGTGATGAAACCTTCAGACTGCTCATGGAATACCACATCATCTTCGAACATTTCTTTCAATAATTTATTATTATTAGTAATTTGCTCAAGAGAATTTTCAGGAGTAATCCCCATCTTTTCTAATTCTTCTGGACTATATCTATTTATAAAATATTCCCAAGAATAACTGTCATTAGGATTAGTTGCTCTATCACCCCAAAAATCGTCTGTTTTTGACGGATGCTTTAATTCTTTTTCTTTTTTAATAAACTCTTTTATCCCTGCAAGGTCTGCTTTTAACATATCTTTGTAAGTATCAAATTGAAAGTCTTTAATAACAGGAATATTGAAAAAGTCTGTTACACCTTCTATTTTTCCAGCTGATTTAAGAGCAGGTGCAACAACATCAACTGCTTTGCCTGCAAGACTTAAATCTCCAAGAGTGCCAAGTGCTCCTCTCATCAATTCTCTTCTATCAACTTCAGGGAGCTTATCTAAAACTCCCTGTGTTACTTCGTCTGTTGTTGTAGGAAGTGCTCCTGGTTTAATCTTTACAGGAAGCTTGGGCATCAATCATCAATAGCTTTGTTTACTAAAGACCTCATATCATCAATAGACATTTTATAAGTATTTTGCATTTCTTCAATAACCTCTAAAGTAGTATCATCTAAATCTTCTAATTCTACAACTCCATCGAAATATTTTTTCATATCATCGAAATATTTATTTCCAGTGAATATATCTTTTGCGCTGTATTCTTCAGGAATAAAACCTAAATCTGAACTCTCTCTAACATTCAAATCATTAAGATCTTTTGTAATAGTTTTAACTGAAGGAAGCTCGTAAAAATTTTCTATAGATGGTGGACCACCATCGCCAGGAAGATTTTTTAAAACACCTTCAGTTATTTCGTCTGTTATTCCTGCAGGAAGTGCTCCTGGTGTTTTGATACGAATCCTGGGCATGACTAATAGTTTTCGCCATTACCTAATAGCTTGTCCATCATGTGTGCTGCATCGGAGCCATGAAGTTTGATAACTTTCATATCGCCATCTTCTATGATTTCACCTTCTTCATCATGAGACTCTTCCATCATGCCTTCGTCTTCTAAATAAGATTGCTGACAAAGCAAAAGGAATTTTTTAATTTGGTCGTCATTCAATTCAATCTCGTTAGCAGAGAAACCCATCTTTGCTTCAAACATTGCATGGATATCTAATCCACTGTCAGTCATTTCATTTTCCATCCTTTTTTTCCTTCATAAAGAATCCTAAGACTCCAGCTGCACCACAACAAATCATAACAATATTTTGCCATAAATCGTTTGGTATTATTACACCAACCATTGCTAACACACCTGTCAAAGCTGCATAAGATGATGGTTCTTTAAATCGATTAATTAATTCTTGCATAATTATTCTCCTATTTTTCTTCTTAAGTTACCTAAAAATCCTTCTACACTACTAGGAAGTTCGCCAATTGCACCAGTTCCGACACCAACAGCATCAGATTGGATTTCTTCCATAGTAATAGGCATATTGTTCTCGCGATCCATAGCCATCCAACTTTTGCGTTCTGCTGCTGTAATTTCAGAAAGTGGTTTACCAAGATCCATTTCCATTCTTGCTTCTGGTGAAAATCTTTCTACATTCTCTATCTCAACATTACTAATAGCTCCTGTTCCTTGTGCTGTCATTGGACCTAATGCTTGTGCTTCTTGAAAAGTTGGATTGCCTTTATCGAGACTTGCTGTTTGTATCATTTTAAAAACTTCTTCAGGTGCTTGTCCTGCTGCTGTTCCTTCTGCAAGTTTAGCTAATGTATCTTGATATCTTTTTTGAAATTGATCTTCATAATTCATCTTTCATTCCTTTCATTTGTATCTCCGCAACAGCTTTTTGCTTCGCTATTTCTATATCTGCATTTAATTTTGCAAGTTTAGCTTCTAGCTCTGCTTGAGTTTTTGCGATAGTTTTGTCTATATCCATTTTAGTTTTAACTTGGTCTTTTTGAATATCAGCTTGAGCTTTGGCTTGGTCTATTTGCATGTCAGACTTAGCTTTTGCTTGGTCTGCTTGTATCTCAGCTTTAGTTCTCGCCATAACGGATTCTGCTTCAATCTTCGCAAGTTGTTGTGCCATATTCATAGGATTGTTTGCACCAGCACCACCAAGTTTATCTAACCCACCAATGGATTGCATTTTAGGAGATTGTTGAACGACTTGTGCTGCTCTTTCAGCAATCATGTTATTAAGTTCTGGTGATATGCTTTCAAACTGGAATTTTGGATCTCTAATATTAGGCATTTTAGGGAATTCAACTCCTGTTGCTTTTTGCATTCTTATTCTATAAAGCATAGCAACATGTTCACCTATGTGAGCAATTATCATAGGACCAATAGTTTTTTGAGCTATTGGATTGCCTGCTAAACTTGGATCTTGTAAGAATTGCATATGCACTGCAATATGAGCTTCGTGGTTTTGGTCTATGAAAGCTTTGATTGGTTTGCCAAGTAATGCTGAAACATTTTCATCAACAGGATCAAGACTTGGTGCTTCTTCTGGTTTCTTTAATATTTGGTCAATGTCAGGAACACGAATCGCTTCATACATTCTTTTATAAGCTTCGTACATATCATGCAATTTAGGTGCTGATTGTGCAAGTTGCAATATTGCTTGAGCTTGAGCGATCCTTTGTGTAGAACTAAAGATGCTTGGATCACTAACAGGAATAACATCAACTCTTTCATCAAAGTCTTTTGCATAGATAACTTGGCTCGCACCAGAAACAGCAAAGTTTATTTGCTCTGGTAAAGTAACTGCATTTAAATGCATTATAAGTTTAAATTCTTTTCCTTGTGCGTAATGCAATCTTTTATGAATAGCTGAGAATATTTTAGATCCTTGCTCTAACATAGCAATGGTTGTTCCTACAGGAGCATTTGGATTTGCTTCTCCGACATTTAAATCTGCAACAGCTGCATATCTTCTTCCTGCGTCAACAATAAATCCTAATAATTGGAACAATGTGCTTGATGGTTCTTTAAATGGTAATGGCATAATTGATTTAGAAATATCGTCGGTTGATGCATCTAAATCTACATATTCGCCAGGATTAACTTCTAGCTCTCCACCAGGAACACGACCTTTTAATTTAAAACCACCTTGCATATTTGCAAATGCTGCGGAGTCTAAAAGAGCTCTTAATGAACCTGTTGCTGCTTTGCCAAGACCACCGATAATATGATATAAACCAAAACCATAGAATCCTAAACCAGGAAGGAATTTATATTCAACAAACCAAGTAAGTTTCTTTTTATCTTCGTCTTCTTCTTGCCAATTCCTTCTTATAGAAACGATCTGTTGGCTTTGGTCGTCTATTGTTATAACATAAGGAAGTGCTACAGAGTTTTCATCATTAGGATCGCCACCATCTATCCCTTTAAAAATTACATTGGTATGCATTTCTAAAAGAGTAATGACTTCGTCGTTTCCTTCAGAAGCAGAAGGATTAATTCCTTCTATCTCGTAAGTAACATCTTCATTAGGATCGCCATCGCTCGAGAATTTTTCAGCTGGCAAATAATAACCAGCCTGCACGAACTTGTTGTATTCGTTTCTTGTGATCTCTATTACATGAGTATATCTGGGGGAAGTTAAGAGATCTGTACTTTCAGGAGCGACGACGAAATTTTCTGCTTTAACAAAGCGACTTGTAATTCTTTTCATCGCAGGATCGTACCAGACTTTCTTAAAAGTTTGACCAATCAAAGGCAAATGAAAAAGCATTTGGTCAACATCTGGGAAATATTCTGGCATCTCCTCAAGAAGTTGATAATTCATATAATCTTTTACACGGATAGCTTGCTCTTGAACTTCATCGTCTGCTTCTCCGATAGAAACTGTTTTAACAGGACCACCAGCAGGGAATAACTCTGCAACTGCTCTAGCTTGAAATTGTGTTGCTGCTTCTGCAATCATTGGGTGAATAACTTGACTTAGTCCTCTGGTTGCTCTATCTGCTTCTGCGTCATTAAGACCACCATCAGAATCTAAAGTTTTTAATCCTTCTTTATATCTTTCTTCCCAAGTAGATCGAGCTTGGCGATCTGTCTCATAATAATTAAGCAAAGTCGTAGCATGTTCGTTTATTTCTTTTTGCTCTATAACTTCAGCTAAATTTGCATCAAACTCTGTTGATGGTTCTTTATATTCTTCTGGTTCTCCTATAAGAACTGTTTCGTCGTCTATCTCTTCAACAACAAGATCGTCTGGTGGAGCACCTTCTGCAAAAGGAATTACTTTATCATTTGATTTTAATTTTGCCATATGTTCCTATCCATACAATGGTACTTTTGGTGGTTGTTCAATATACTCATCTTCAAAATCTTCGGAATGGGAAAGAAACCATTGTTTCCTTAATCTTAACCATGCCTGTGTACATGTATCTACTATATCGTCATTTTCACCTGCTGGAAAGGCAGAACATATATTTATTACATCTTTTGCCCATTTCTTTCCTGCTGGGTACCATATACGACCATCTTCTAAAAGAGCAGAAGCAGCATGTGCTCTAGCTTCTTTATCTCTATCTGGTGAATAAGGAATCACAGGAACTCCAGCCATTCTTAAGTCTTGCAAGAGCGATTGACCAGAAGCTTTCTTTTCAATTAGAACTGCGTCTGGTTCATAGGCATTATATGCATCTTGTGCTTCTCTTCTTAAATCAGGATAACTGACTCTATCAAACCAGCAATCTACTATAATTGCATTCCATTGATTATTTTTCTTAAAAACTCCCCATGTTGTTCTTGCAGAGAAACTGCTTTTTTCCTTTGTAGAATATGCAGTGTCCCAGGATTGTATTACATATTCAACATCAGGAAGTAATTCTTCTTCCCACTCTTGCCACCATTCTGCTCTTAATATTGTACCACCTTTAGCCATTGGTCTCTGTTGTAGTTGTCCAGCAGAAGCATAAACTCCTAGAGAAGTTTCTAATTCGGAAAGAGTTTCTTCGCCAATTCTTTCTGGCCAAAGAAGTTCTCCTTCTTTCTTTCTAGGATCTTCAAACCCAATAGAAGAATAAGAAATTGAAGGATGCTCAATCTCATATCTCGCTGGTAAACATAAATGGTCCCAATGATTGCTATTCGCTAATATGTGTCCTGTTAAATCTAACTCATGGACTCTTTGCATTATAATTATAAATGCTCCAGTCTTTGGATCGTTAAGTCTTGTTTGCATAGCTTGATCCCACCAATCAAGAACTCCTTCTCTTACAGTTGCAGATTCTGCTTCGCGAACATTGTGAGGATCATCAATAACTATTATGTCTCCACCTTCACCAGTTAGTGCACCATCAACAGAAGTAGCTATTCGCATTCCTGTTTTATCATTCTCAAATCTTTGCTTTTGGTTCTGGTCACCAGTTAATTTAAAAATGTGCCCAAAGTTTTCTTGATACCATTTGCTGTCAATCAATCTTCTGCATTTAACAGAATCACGTATAGAAAGAGAACCAGCATAAGATGCAAATAAGAATCTTTTCTCTGGTTTGTTTATCCATGCCCAAGCAGGGAGTGCGACAGCTGCAGTAATTGACTTCATATGCCTTGGTGGGATATTAATTATTAATCTTCTAATATCACCATTAACAACTGCTTGTAGATGGTCGCATATTGCATTTATGTGCCAGTTGTCGTAAAAATTACGACCTGGTTCCATCGTCTCCCAAGAGCTTCTGATAAACTCCTTCAGACTCCTCCGACTCTTCTCCGCTCGGATCTGACTCAAGGACAGCGTGCTCAAGTACTCTCTCAATTGTTGTGAGGTCATTATCATCCAATCTACTTATATCAATAACTTTTCTTTCTTCGTGTGTTGTGTTAACTTCAACAGATTTTAAATCAGGAACACATTTAGAAAGTAATGTTTTTGCAGCCATAACTCTTAACTCGGGATCTGCAGAAACTTTGCCAACATTCTCTACTTTACCCAAAGAATCTCTAGAGTAAACAGGAAAGATCTCTTTCCCTGCCATTACAGAAGCAAGAAAACCTGCAGGATCTGCTTGACCCATTATCCAATGAGTTAATGCTTTGTGATTCCATTTGTATCTTCCCTTCCTCGCTGGTTGTTCTGACCCAAGTGGCTCAACCGATTTAAATCGTCCGTTGAACTTTTGCTTTGGTCCATGGTTGATCGGTCTTTGCACTTGAATTGTTTCTTCAGGAGCTTTTTTAGGTCGTCCTCTTTTTTTGTTATTCTCTTCCATCGCTTTTTCTCTGTTAAAAGATTAGTTTCCTTTGATTTAAAAGATAATAACTTATTTAATTAAATAAAGGAGAAAATACAAAAAGCGATGGTGAAAGAGACCTTTTACAGAGGTGAAAAACCTAATTTAGATTATACATTTTATGAAAAAAGAGAGCAGAACCAAGCTAGGAACCACTCTCTAAAGTCAGGGAACTTTAAAAATAAGAATAAATTAAAAAAGTCCAAAAATAAAGTAATAACTGACCATGATTAAAAATTATAATCAAAATGTTTAATTGGTTCATCACTTAATACAAATCTTAAATGCCCATCGTAAAAATGACCATCTTTTCTTTTCCAAATTGTTGCGACAGGATTATCTTTGTTACTTTTGTAGAACCATCTTTGTTCAGCTTGATTACTTACATGTCCACAGAAACCTCCAGGATGGAATTTTAATTTAACACTCGGATCTTTTTCTGCATCCATCAAACGAACAATTATTTTGTTTTTAGTTCTAACTTCAATGATCTCATAAGGATTAATATCCGTATAAAGATGCATATTAGCATATTTTTTTCCGTCAATAGTATTTTTCATTGTATTCCTTTCTCAGTTGTTGTTGTTGTAAAATTAGGTTTTCCCTCCATAACTATTATCTTAACACCTTCAGGGAACATAGACTTGTACCAGTTTAAATCCTCCTCAGAATATTCAAGTGTTAATTTCTGCTCCATAGTTGCAGCCATTTCAGAAGGTTTATGCTGACAATTAGGGAAGAAAGTTTCTTCATAAACTTTATATATTTGAGCCATCATCTGAGGTCTATAATTATCTTGCTTTCTTTTGCGACCCCAAACTTTAATATTACTCCCAAGAGTAAAACAATAATCCCAAGCTTTTCCACCATCAGGATTATCTTCGTAAGTTTCTTTTGAGAAGTCCCACTTTGGCCAAGCTTTTTGGAAATTTGTTACAGTTTTAATTAAAAGTGAATTAGACATTATCTTCTCCTATATATCTTTTCATTTTATCTATGTATAGTTCGCACAATTCTTTTCTTTTTTTAGATATTGTTTTATCTAACAAATCCTCTCCATATTCTTGACCATGCTCCCTACTGTGTAAATCATAAGTTCTCAACATATATGTATTTCGAAATTTTTCCAATTCATCTAGTTCTTGTTGTGCTTTTATTATATTTTCATCTCTAATTATCATCATATGTCTCCCTTAAATACCAAAGTGGTGGTCTACTGAATCCAGTCCTCCATTTAGCTATTTTACTTTTTTCTCCTATATAATATTTTCTATATGCTGAAACTGCATCTTCAGAAAAATCTTTATATTGGTCTGGCATGCATTGCGGATGGTCAGTTTGTTCCATTCTTATGAAATCAAAAGGAGTATTAACAAATCTTAGATCCATAATGATTCTTTGACATCCATGTATTTTGTGATATCTTTTTGTATATTCAAAACACAATTGATAAGCATGTCTGTATAACCATATATAATTCTCTGAAGAATCTCCTGCCCATAAAGTGCATGGATGGTTTTTAAATGCTTCTTTGTATTTTACTTTATCGCCATGACCATATCTGTGCCAGACACTTGATAACATCTGGGCAGACTCTAATGGCATTTTTACAATATGTTTATCACATAACATTGCTGCGGATTTTACAGGACATTTATCTAAAACAAATATATTCATTATATTTCTCCTTGACTAATTGCAGTATTATCCAAGTCTCTTTGTTCTTCTTCTTTTCTCTTTTTAGCAAAGTGCGCATTACGACGTTTAAGATATGCTTTATAAGATTTGCCACCTTCTAATTTCTTAGGTTTATAATAGTCAGCGAAATCTAACATATATGAAGTAGTATATTTTGACATCATTTATTCCTTTCTCAATTACTTATATAAGTATCATACGCCAATAAAAAACAAAAGTAAACAAAAAAGTTACCAAAGTACAAAAAAAGTTACCTTATTTTTCTCAGTTAGGTAACGCCTTCAAATCTTTGACTAATAACGATCTTAGCACAAACGAAACCATCGTTACCACGAAACCTCTGATTTAGAAAAAAGTTTTTTGTTGTCTTATTTATTTTTATATATATACTTTTATAATAATAAAGATTAATATTATTAAATATTTAGAAAGGAATATAGCATGAAATACTTTACAAAAGATCTGCTTATAAAAGCTAATAATGAATCCATCCGTAGAGGAAGGAATAGAAATCTAGTAGTAAGTAAAATTAAAAAATTACCAGAGGACTATAAATTTCCTATACTTTTTGAATTCATACATAACGATGTTGAGATGAGAACAGAAGTTATGCTAGATAAAGACACCAAAGTATTCTTAGACATATCATTTAAATATTATAATGAGTTGCCAAAGATTACTCCCGAAGATATTAATGATGGTGTAGATTTAGCAAAACAATTTACATCAGACACATTGCATTAATATAATGACTTGGTCAAGTTCAACTTCAACATGGACAACTGCTTCGTCTTCTTCTGGCGAGACAAATAAAACGCACTCCCATGTTACTTGTCCAAGATGCGGAGTAAATGATTTATTGCAATTAAATATTAATGAAGTGCTTAAGATATTTTGTACAAGATGCAATACTCTTATATATAACAAACATGGAAAGATATAATAATGCCAAATGTATATATAGTCCAAAGACCAAAAATGAATAAATATGGATGGGTGCCTGATTTAACAGATGCATCAAGATATGGAAAGCTAGTCCCAATATTTGAGGATAATGATAATCCTCAGTTTCTTCCAGGACCATCAATACAAAAAGCAAGAAGAATATTAAAGAGCTTCAGTCCAGAGGATTATATCCTTTGGCCAGGAGGTGGAGACCCAACAGCTGTTATGATTGTTTCAATGATAGCTGGAGAAGTTTCCCCAATAGTAAACGTTCTCAGATGGGAACGTAATATCGAGCAAGGTGGCAGAGATCGACGAGTTGGTTGGTATATGCCGTTGACCTTGGAATTGAGAAAGGAATCAAGTTATGGAAATAAATCCGCTTGACGATGTGGCATCTTCATCAAATGAACTAGGTGCAGTAAGTGAGTTGGCTGAAAGACAGTTACAATTAGAAGATGATATTGTAGCTCTTGAAGAGCAACTTAAACAAGCGAAGCAGGATCTCAAAAGAGTTGCCGAGCAAGACCTCCCAGAACTCATGCAGAGTTTAAATATAAAAGAGTTCAAGCTCAACGATGGCACTCGTGTAACAGTGAATGATATTGTCTCAGGATCCATCCCATCACAAGGAGCTATAGATAAAGCAAAAGGTGATAAAAGAGACGATCTCAAACTTCGCCAAGAACGATGTTTTAGTTATCTAAGAAAACAGAAAGCTTCTTCTATGATTAAAAATATCGTTGAGGTTCAGTTTCAATCAGGTGAGGATGATAAATGTTCAGAGTTTAAAGAGCATTTATCAGAAACAGATCATCTGTATTCGAGCAAAGCTGGAGTCCATCCAAGTAGTTTAAATGCTTGGCTTAAAGAGCAAATTTCTGAAGGGAAAAATGTTCCTTATGAGGATTTCAAAATATTCACTGGCAATCGTGCCAAAATTGAGAGGAAATAATTATGTCTAAAGAAATAGAAACTAAAAAAGAAAGTGAAGTAACTACATTTGACCCATCTATATTAATTGATGATGCAGGTGTTGGTCAAGAAACTATGTCACGTGATGACTATATGATACCAAGACTTCAAGTCTTACAATCATTATCCCCACAAGTAAATAAAAGGGATGGTGCTTACATTGAAGGTGCAGAAGCAGGTTTTATATTAAATACTGTTACACGTGAAGCATATGATGGCGAGGAAGGAATAGTTGTTGTTCCTGTTAGTTATCGTCGTGCATATATAGAGTGGAAACCTAGAAGTGCTGGTGGTGGTTTAGTAAATGACCATGGCAGTGATAGTTCTATTTTATCAAGTTGCACTAGAGATGCAGAGTCTTATCGTGATATTACTGCAGAAGGAAATGAAATCGTAACAACTGCTGAGTATTATGTTTACATTGTAGATCCTAAAACTGGTATCTTTAATCAAGCATTATTGTCAATGACATCGTCTCAACTTAAAAAAGCAAAGAGATGGAATTCAATGATTGCACAATTACAAGTTCCTAATCCAAAAGGTGGAACATTTAATCCTGCTTGTTTTTGGAATGCTTATAAATTGACTACTGTCCCAGAAGAAAATGATAAGGGGAGTTGGTTCGGTTGGCAAGTTGACCAATTGTATGATGCTCAATCTGGAGGGATAATAGGTAAAATCCCTGGAGGAGAAAGCATTTATTTAGCTGCAAGATCTTTTAGAGACCAGATCCAATCAGGTAAAGTTAATGTTTCTCCTGAGAATACTTCAGAAGAAAATTTCTAATAATGTAGTGGGTGGTGTAAAAGCCACCCACAGTTAGAGAGGTAATATTATGGATCTTACAAAAAGATTTATGAAACTGTTTGATGGTTATCAAAATGCATACGGACAATACAGAACAGTCACAAAAGGTGCAGACGGAAAGCTTTCAGGAAGAGCATTAACAATATCAGAGCCAGTTTCAATTAAAAATTTTGAAGACCATCTCATTGGGGATGGTTCAATATTAGGCATCATTATGCTTAAAGAAAATAATACATGCAGTTTTGGCTGTATTGATATAGACATTCGTGGTATGGTTAAGTTAAGTGAACCATTAGAAGAATTAGAAAAAAGAGTACAAAATATGCCACTCGTTATGTGTAGAAGTAAAAGTGGTGGTGCGCATCTTTATTTATTTACAGACCCACCAATTAAAGCAACAAAGATGGTAAGCAAATTAAATGAGTTTGCAGCACAACTAGGTTATGGTGGTGTAGAAATATTCCCTAAGCAAGTTCAAAGAGCTAATGAAAGAGACAGAGGTAATTGGATTAATTTATGTTATCATGGTGGAGAGAAGTCAGAAAGATATGCAATTAAAGAAGGCAAAAAATTAAATTTAAAAGAATTTATAGAATTCGCAGAACAAAAAACATGCACAGTAGAAGATTTAGATTCTTATGAACCAGAACTTGAAGCTATATTTGAAGATGGTCCTCCTTGTCTGCAATACCTATCTACAATGGGATTCCCAGAAGGAACTCGTAATGTATCTTTATTTAACATCGGTGTTTACTATAGGAAAAAGAATCCAGACGATTGGCAAGAAGATGTTATGCGTCACAATTATGAATATGTAAAGCCATCATTATCAGCAACCGAAGTTAGTGGCATAATAAAAGGTGTTGCTAAAAAAGATTATATTTATACATGTAAGCAGGCACCAATATGCAATTACTGTGAAAAATCTAAATGTCTTAAAAGACCTTTTGGCATAGGTGGTGGTGGAGGTAGTGGGCAAACTATAGAGATAGATGCCATAACTAAATATGAAACTGAAAATAAAATGTCAGTAAGATGGTATATAGAGATTGGTGGAGAAAGAATTGAAGTTACAACTGAACAATTATTAGACCAAAGAAAATTACAGAAGATGTGCGTTGAAAGATTAAATAAATGCCCAAGTACCATGCCAGCACCTAAATGGGAATCTAGAGTTAATGAACTCCTAGAAGTTGTTGAAGTTATACATGACCCAGACGATGCATCACCAAAAGGTCAATTTGAAAAATTACTTGATACTTTCTTAACTGGAAAAGTTCAAGCTCGTCATCGTGATGAAATAATGAATGGTAAGCCATGGAACAATATAGAAGAGGATAGAGTTTATTTCCGTTCAGAAGATTTATTTGTTTACTTAGACACAAGAAGATATAAGTATTCTTCTCAGCACCAAATATGGTCTTGGCTCAGAGAGGGAGGAGCTGAAAGGAAAACTTTTAGAATAAAAGGCAAACCAGTAAAGGTTTGGTCTGTCAATGCTCCTGAGTTCTTTGAGGAGGAAGAACTTGAAATACCATCAACTGTAAAGGAGGATTTCTAATGGCTGATTGGATAAAAAAAGAAAACAATAAAGAAATATTAATGAGAGTGAGAGAGAAAATATTAGATACAGATATTTTGGATCTCGTATCAGGAGCAGAGCAAATGGTTGAAGAGGGAAGATTCCCACATAATGCTTTATCATCTGTTATGTCTGTTAAAGAAATAATAAGAAAGATTAAACATGGAAGTAGAGTCAAATCATCGAGTTAACATTATACTTGGTCCTCCAGGAACTGGCAAAACAACTGCTCTTCTTAATGTTGTAGACCGAGCTCTTGCAAGTGGAACACCACCAGAAAGAATAGCATTTCTTGCGTTTACTAGGAAAGCTGCAGATGAAGCTATTGAAAGAGCAATGAGTCGTTTTGGATTTGATGAAGACAGATTGCCTTATTTTAGAACATTGCACTCTTTAGCTTTTAAACAATTAGGTCTTCGTCGTGATGAAGTTATGACAACATCTCATTATAAAAAGCTTGGCAAAGCAATGGGAATAAGTTTCCGTGGAGTTTATGATGAGATTACTCATGTTCCTGTTGGAGATAGCTTAGGAGATAAATGTGCTCGTGTTGATGCATTATCCAGAATGAGTATGAGGAATATAGAAGAACAATTTAATATTTTAAATGTAGATGATTTAAATTTCCATGCTGTTGAACAATATCAAAAAGCTTTAAAGCTTTACAAACAAGAATTAGGATTATTTGATTTTACAGACATGCTAGAGAAATATGAAGGCACATTGCCAATAGACATTTGTATATTTGATGAAGCTCAAGATTTATCTTCTTTACAATACAAAATGGGAATTAAGTTAGCCAAACATGCAAAAAAAATTTACATCGCTGGTGATGATGACCAAGCTATATTTGGATGGGCAGGTGCTGATGTATCTAAATTTTTATCTTTAAAAGGTCATAAAATAGTTTTACCAAGATCTTACAGAATACCAAAGTCTGTTCACTTTTTAGCTTCTTCGGTTTTATATAGGATAAGAAATAGATATAGGAAAAATTGGAAACCTAAATTAGATAGAGGTGAAGTTGAATGGGTAGCAAGTGAACAAGAGGTAAAGTTATCAGGAGAATGGTTATTATTAGCTCGTTCAAAATATTTGCTTGTAAGATTAAAACAAGTTGCTCGTCAACAAGGTCGTGGATATTTATTCTTCGGTAAAAATTCATTAAATACTGATACAACAAAAGCAATAATCTCTTGGGAGTCTTTAAGAAAAGGTAATTCAATTACACCTTCAGAAGCTAAAAATATTATTAATTTTTTACCAATAGAACATAAACTTAGCAAAAAGAAAACATACACAATAGAAGATATTGGTTTGCCAAATAATTCTTTAAAACAAGACTGGATGGAAATATTAAAATTAATTCCGCCAGATGAAAGAGAGTATATACGTTCATGTTTGCGTAATGGAGAAAAGCTTAATGAAAAGCCTAAAATTGTTATCAGTACAATTCACCAAGTGAAAGGAGGAGAAGCAGATAATGTTATGATTCTAACTGATGTAGGAACAAAATCATGGCAGAACATGCATAAGGATGAAGAGCTGAGAGTCTGGTATGTAGCATTAACAAGAACAAAAAATAAACTTGTTCTTGTTAGACCAAACTCTACAAAATATTTCGAATTTTAATTTTACTTTACTTTTAATTAATGCGAGATATAATTTAGTCAGTAAGAAAGGAACAAATATTTTTTTAGAAAGGAAAAATTATGTTTATATTTAAAGTTACATTGCACAGATATGGTAATCCAAAAGATTCTATAATTGCATTTACAAGTAAGTCTGGAGCTTCTTTAGACCCAACATCAGGAATCCTTGTTACAAGTGAGCAAGATTTTTTTGATAATTACATGTTTAGGAATGAGGACTTCGTTTCTGTTTATAATTCTTTATCACTAAAAGAAAGAGTGAAAAGATTTGCTGATAGGAAAACAGCTGTAAAAAGAACTTGGAATTTATTTACAGATTTAGCTGCAAGGAAATTAATTGAAGTAAGAGAAACAATAAGCACTGTAAAAAATTTAAAGCAACCAAAAGGAAAAAGAGGCAGGAAATCTATTTACGAAGGTAAAAGAATTATATTAAGAGAACCTGTTGAGAAAAACCCAAGGAGAAGATTTAGCCATGGATTTAATTCTTTTGAGATAGTATTAAAGCACAAAGAGATACTTTATGAAAAATATATACAACTGGGAGGAAGAAGACAAGATCTTGCGTGGGATCTTTACATGAAAAGAGTTAAAGTAATAAGATGATTATTTATGGTTCTGGCATGGCTGGATTATTGGCAGCAAATATGTTGCGTCGATATTCACCAGATATAAGAGAGAAGCAAAAATCATTACCAAATAATCATGATGCTCTTTTGCGTTTTAGAAATAACTCTGTTGGAGTTTCTACTAATATCCCATTCAAAAAAGTAAAAGTAAGGAAGGCAATAAAATATGATAAAGTTCTTCACACCGAACCAACATTATATTTATCTAACCTTTATTCTCAAAAAGTTACAGGAAGTTATTTTGATCGCTCTATTAATAATTTAGAACCAGTGGAGAGATATATTGCACCACCAAATTTAATTAGCTTGATGGCTGAAGGTGTAAATATTGAATATGATAAGACACTTGAAGAAGTTAAAGAAAATTCTGGTGAGCCAATTATATCTACTATTCCTATGCCTATATTAATGAAGCTAACTGGTTGGGATAATGTACCAGAGTTTAAATTTAAAACAATATGGTCTCAAAGAACTGAAATCACAGACCCAGATATAAATGTTAATCAGACTATTTATTACCCAGACCCATTAACAGATTACTATAGGATATCTGTAACTGGTAAAGTAGTTATTGCTGAATTTATAAGACCACCTATAAATTCTGGTCCTGATATTATGGGAGCATTAAGAGAAGATTTTGGTATACAACCAAGAAGACTATCACCGATAAAACAATCAGAGATGCAATATGGTAAGTTGTTGCCAATTGATGAATATGTAAGAAGAGAATTTATTCATTGGACAACACAGAAATACGGAATATATTCTTTAGGAAGATTCGCTACTTGGAGGCAATTACTTCTTGATGATGTTGTTAAAGATATAAATGTCATTGATGGTTTTTTAAATAACAGCTACAAAAGAGCATTACATGAGAAAGGAAAAGAAGATGTTTAAGATTATATTAATGATAATAGTTTTCGGGATAATTTTCTCTTTAGTGAGTTGCAGTAATCCTTACAAAATAGAAATTCCTAGTTGGTATTTAGAGCCACCATACAATAAAAGTTTCACTACAACTTCTGGCTTTGGTCAATCTAAACACAAACAATTAGCAATTGATATGGCGATTATGGCTGCAAAAAGATCTGCTGCTGACAAAATATCAAGTGATATAAAAGGTCGCTCTAAATATCATTTATCAGAAGGAACTTCTCAAGGTTCAGAAATAGCTATGATAGAAGATATTAAAATGACAATAGAAAATTATAGACAATTAAAAGCTGAGATAGTAGAAACAACTTCTGGTTATGAAGCTTATGTTCTATTGTCTTTCCCACCACAATTCAATAATGAAATATTTACAGAAATAGAGAGGAACTAATTATGAAAGTTAAATTAATAAACTGCACTGAAGATGCAAAGAATCTTTTACTCTTCACAAAGAACACTAGATTAATGAATATAGATGATGCCTATACTTCTATTGCTAAATGGCCAGAGAGTAAAAAACAAGGCGAATTAGATTACATGTTGAAAACAATAAAATCTTCCTGGGAGTTTGTAGATTACACTTTTGATATAAGAGATGTTACAAGAGCATTCACCCATCAGTTCGTAAGAACTCGTCAAGGAAGCTATGCGCAACAATCTCAAAGAACTGTAAAGATGGATGGTTTTGGTTATTATATGTCACCAGCTATATTAGAAAATCCTGCAGCAAAAAAAGTTTACGAGGAAACTATGCAAGATATTCACACAGGATATTATGAACTTCTTAAGATGGGTATAAATGCAGAAGATGCTCGTGGTGTTTTGCCAACTAATATTCATACTAATATTGTAGCCAAATTCACTCTTAGGACTTTACATGAAATGGCTAAATCTAGGCTGAGTCCAAGAGCACAAGGTGAATATCAAGAGGTGTTTAAACTTATGGTAGAAGAAGTTGTTAAAAAGCATCCTTGGGCAGAACCATTTTTAACTCCTACAGAATGGGCAGCACCTTCTATGGCTAAAGCATTAAATTCTAAAAAGGAGAGTAAAAATGATTAGAGTTATATTATGCGATATTGATGGAACTATTGCCAATGTTTTGCATAGGATTAATTATGTAAAAGGGAAAGAAAAGAATTGGGAAGAGTTTAATTCAAGAGCCAATAATGATTCTGTTAAAGAAGACATTGCTAATATCTTAAGAGAATTTTACAAAGATAATGAAACTGAGATACATATTGTAACTGGTCGTGAAGACAAATGGAAGCAAGATACAGAGGAATGGCTAAAAGTAAATGATATTCCTTTTCATGGACTTTATATGCGAGGATTAGGAGATGCTCGTTCTGATACAGATGTTAAAAGAGACATTTACAATACGCATTTTGCTGATAAAAAAGTTTGGTTTGTTCTAGAAGATAGAGACAAAGTTGTTAAAATGTGGAGAGACTTAGGTCTTTCTTGTATGCAAGTTGCGGAAGGAGAATACTAATGACCCAACCTAAATTAAGGATAATAAATAATAATTTAGAGTTAGATAGACAACCAGTTGCAAGGATTCTAGATGTAACACCAACTCTTATGGAGAGGTTTGAAAAGCATATAAATAAAATAGATGAAGTTATGCAACAAGTTGAAGATCTTACAGAAAAAGTTAATAAGCTGAAAAAAGAGATAGATAACAATTATGCTTGAAAAGAAAATTGAAGAAGCTCTTAAAACAGCTAAACAAAGAGGTGAACAATATGGTCATTCTTATCTGGTTCAAGGTGAGATAATGAAAATACTTTTCCCTAATGGTATTGATTTAAAAACTCCTGAAGACTTTAATAGATATGGAGCATTAAATCTTATCGTTACAAAATTAATAAGATACTGCAACAAATGGGATAAACCACATCAAGATTCAATTCATGATTTAGGAGTTTATGCATTTATATTGGAGACAATTGATGATAGTTATTGATTTAGAAACAACAGGACTGCTAATGCCAGAAGCTTCTGATATAAGAGAGCAACCACACATTATAGAATTTGCTGGAATAAAATTAGATAATGATTTTAAAGGAGTTGGACAATTAGAATTTTTAGTCAATCCTGGTTTCCCACTCCCTGAGCAAATAATAAAAATAACTAATTTAAAAGATGAAGATTTAAAAGACAAACCACCATTTGTTAGTTATTTTGATAAGCTTGCAGAATTTTTCTTAGGTGAAGATACAATTGTTGCTCACAATCTTCCTTTTGATAAAGGCATATTAAAACACAATCTAATAAGAATAGATAAAGTTACAAATTTTCCTTGGCCACCAAAGCAGTTATGTACTGTTGAAATTAGTCAGCAAGTTTGGGGAAAGAAACGTAAGCTTGTTGACATATATAAAGAGGTTACAGGGCAAGAGCATAAAGGTGCACACAGAGCTATGGCTGATGTAAAAGCAACTGTAGAAGTCTTACGATGGTATAAAGCGAAAGGGCATTTAGATGATTAATCTAAAAGTAAGAACAGAATATTCTTTTCGTCGTGCATATGGACCATTAGAGAAAATAATTGAAACTTGTAATACAGACAAAATAGCTATAACAGATGACGGAACATGGGGGCATGTACCATTTTCTAAATTATGTAAAAATCCAATATTCGGAGTAGAAATAGCATTTGTTGAAGATGCAAAAGAAAGAACTAAACAGCCTATTAATTACATGACTTTTTTAGCTAAAAATAACAAAGGATTAAAAGAAATATATAATCTTACTTCTTATGCTACAGCTAAAGAACATTTTTATTATATCCCTCGTTTAGATTATCCTTGTCTTTTTGATATATCAGACGATGTTTTTATACTTTCTGGATCCAATCCTAATTGGGGATTATTACCGAAAAATAAAAATGTATTTGCAGAAATAAATCCTATGAGTACAAAAAAAGTTTTAGATCTTAAATTTCCTTTGGTTGCGACAAGTGATAATTTTTACCCAACATTAGCAGATAAAAAAGTCTATCAAGTTCTTGTTGGCATGAATAGACAAGATAGCACAAAGCCAATGCATCTGTTAAACGAGTGGGAGTATAAAAGTGCTATTCCTTGGGCACCACAAGAAGCGATTAATAATACAACCATTATAGCTAATGATTGCAATGCATCTTTAACAGAAGCACAATTGGTTGAGTTTGATAAAACAAAATCTCTTTTACAACTTTGTTTAGAAGGTGCAGAAAAATTAAGTGTCGATTTAAAAGATAAAAAATATGAAGAAAGGTTAAAATACGAATTAAGATTAATTGATGAGAAAAAATATGAAGATTATTTCTTTGTTATTGCTGATATGGTAAATTATGCAAAACAACATATGTTAGTTGGTCCTGCCAGAGGAAGTAGTGCTGGCTCTTTAGTTTGCTATCTTTTAGGAATTACTGATGTAGACCCATTAGTCCATAATTTATTATTTGAAAGATTTATAGATCTTAACAGAGAAGATTTACCTGATATAGATATTGATTTTCAAGATGACAGGAGAGACATGGTATTTCAATATTTAAAAGATAAATATGGTGCAGATAAAGTTGCACGTCTTGGTACAATAAGTAGATACAAAGCAAAAAGTACAATTACAGAAGTTGCTAAAGCTTTAAAAATTCCACAATGGGAAGTTAATGATTTAAAAGGTGCAATAATAGAAAGAAGTGGTGGAGATGCTCGTGCTGAGTTCTGCATATTAGATACATTTAATGATTTAGAAATAGGTAAAAAAATTCTTAAAAAATATCCCCAAATGAGGATCGCAGCAGAGATGGAGTTTCATGCAAGACATCATGGAGTTCATGCTGCTGCGATAGTTGTAACTAAAAAACCAATAAGAGACTATTGTTCATTTAACCAGCAAACAGAAGCTTTGCAAGTTGATAAGTATGATGCAGAAAAATTAAATTTATTAAAAATTGATGCATTAGGACTTAGAACATTATCAGTATTGCAAGATGTTTTAGACCAAGTAAAATGGGGAAGAGAAAAATTAGTAGAATTTAAACTTGATGATGAAAAAGCATTTAAAGTTTTAAATGATGAAAAATATTCTGGTATATTCCAATTTGAAGGATATGCTCTTCAGTCTTTAACTAGGCAAATGAAAGTTAATAATTTTGAAGATATTGCTGCATTGACAGCACTAGGTAGACCAGGACCATTAGTCTCTGGAGGAACGACTCAATACATAAGAAGGCACACAGGTGAAGCACCAATAGAATATTTACATCCTTTAGTTAAAGACATTACAGAAGTAACTCATGGCATTGTAGTTTATCAAGAGCAAGTTATGGAGATAGGCAGACATGTTGGCAAGTTGTCCTGGGAAGACATATCTCAATTAAGGAAAGCTATGAGTAAATCTCTTGGGCAAGAGTTTTTTGATAAATATTGGGAAAGATTTAAAGTAGGTGCAGAGGAAAATGGTCTTGATGAAAATGAAGCAAAAAAGATATGGGATAATATTAATACTATGGGCTCTTGGGCATTTAATCGTTCTCATGCTATTAGTTATGGTCTTCTTTCTTATTGGTGTTGTGTTCTTAAGTCTAGATTTCCTTTGGAATTTGCTGCTGCGTGTTTACGGAATGTTCGTGATGAGAATCAAGGAGTTAGATTATTAAGAGAACTTGTAAAAGAAGGATTTGAATATAAACCTTACGACAGAGAAAAATCTGAAGAGAACTGGTCTGTTAAGGATGGCGATCTTATAGGAGGGATAACAAATATAAAAGGTGTTGGTGGTAAAGTTGCTGAAGATATTATTAAAAGAAGAAATCAAAAAATACCTTTTACACCAAGACAGGAAAAACTTTTAAATGAAGGTGTTACTCCTTATGATGATATATTTGAATGTGAAAGATTATTCGGACATATTAAAAAAGATCCAGGAGAGCATGGCATAACTTCTTCAATAACAGACATAGGAGAATTAGATGCAGATCGTCCAGGAATATTTGTTTTCTTCGGGAAGCTTACTGAGAAGAATTTAAGAGATATGAATGAGACAGTTAATTTAGCAAAGAGAGGTGGTCGTAGAGTAGAGACTCATAATCTATGGCTCAACTTAACTTTTGAAGATGATACAGGACCAATTATAAGTACCATAGATAGATTCAAATATCCAACTCTCGGAAAGCCAGTTGTTGAAGAAGGAAGAATTGGAGATTGGTATTTAATAAAAGGAAGAGTCAAGCAAGGATTTAGAAAAGTGTATGTGGAAAGATGGCGGAAATTAACATGATGCAAGCTATTGTTAAATAAAAGAAATAAAAAGCTTTACTTATCTGCTCAAATAAGATATGATAGGGGATAGACAATTTAGAAAGGAATAAAATGATGTCAAATACTACTAATAAAAAACCTGAAGGTCTTGCTCTTCCAGAAGGAGCAAGAAGTGGACCAAATTGTGGAGTAACAGCTATGGCTATTGCTGCCAACATTTCTTTTGATGCTGCTTGGGATCTTTTAGAAAGACTTCACAAAGGTAAAAGGAAATATTCTAGAAAGACTAAATTCACTGGTGCAACTTATGATGATGTAAGAGAAATAGCATACAAAAAGATAGGTCTTAAGACAACCAAAATTAATTGGAAAGATATATTTAGCATCGCAAAAAAGAGTGGTGGGCATACAGTATTAACTCTAAAAAATTTCGTAGAGTGGGGAACAGTAAAAGGCAAAACTTATATTGTTACAACTACTGGTCATTGTCAAGTTGTAAGAGATGGCTGGGTAATTGACCAAGCTGGTGCTAAACATGTTGATGAGTTTCATGGCAAAAACAAACACATAAATAGTATTCATGAAGTTGGTAAATTAAAACAATCTAAATCAAACTCAAAATATGCTGATACATTCTTGCATCCAATATCTCATAATGATAGAAGAAAAGGATCGTTCGGATGGCACTCTATGCAGATAGTAATTAACAATCCTGGAATATCTTATGAGAAGTTTATCAGCAAAGGTGGCAGAACTAGAGATCTTGATTGGGATATAAAAAGAAATGCTATTGAAACAGAAACTGTTAAATGCAAATAATCGCTAAAGGAAAACAATGTATTGCTAGAGTTAAATTAGATTCTAGCAATACCCAATTGCTAAGTGGACTTCCAGGATTCCATAGGTGGATAAATCGTGACATGCTATTTTCTCCAACAGGAGCAAACATAAATTATATAGCAAAGCATTGGCCAGACGCAGAATGGAATAGTGAAGCAAAAATTTTTCTTGATGATTATATAGAGACTATTGAACAAGCAACTAGGAATAGAACATTTGAAACTCCACCCATTGATGATTTTGCATTTGAGACAAAACCTTTTGAGCATCAAAGAAAAGCTTTTTATATGAGTCGTGATAAAGAGAACTTTGCATTGCTAATGGAACAAGGAACAGGAAAGACTAAAATAATAATTGACAATGCTGCATATCTTTATGGTAAAGGAAAAATTAATTGTTTAGTTGTTATAGCACCTAATGGTGTTCATAGAAATTGGCTTAATAATGAGATACCAGCACATATGCCTAAATGGTGCCCAATAGATTTTATCTATTATTATTCTGGTATGAATAAAACTCATACAAAAAAATTTAATGATGTTATAGCTTCAAAAGAAATATTAAAAGTTTTCTCTTTCAATGTTGAAGCATTTGTTTCAAAAGTTGCTATGAAATATTTAGAGAACATTTTGCTTTCTCATGATTGTCTTTTGGTTGTTGATGAAAGCTCTAGGATAAAAACTCCAGGAACTCATAGAACAAAAGTAATAACTAAATTAGGTAAACTTGCAAAATACAAAAGAATACTTACAGGAACTCCAGTAACTAAAGGTGCGGAAGATGTCTTTGCACAATTTAAATTTTTAGATCCTTATATTCTTGGTTATGATAGCTTTTATACTTTCCGTGCAAGATACTGCGTAATGCGTGAATTTGATAATCGTAAATGGATTGTTGGTTATCAAAATGTTGATGAATTAACGAACAGCATTAAAGGACATTCTTACAGAGTGTTAAAAAAAGATTGTTTAGATTTACCAGAAAAAATATATCAGAGAGCTTATGTAGAATTATCTAAAGAGCAAAGGCAAATTTATAATTCAATTAAAAATGAATATGTCGCTCAATTAGGTGATGATGAAATAACTGTACCAGAAACAATCACTAGAATTTTAAGATTACAGCAAGTTGTCTGTGGTTGGTTCCCATCTGAAAATGAAGTCAAACCAATAAATAAAACTAATCTTCGTTTGAAAGCACTTTTAGACATAATTAGTGAAATAGACGCAAAAATCATCATTTGGGCTCGATTCCGAGCTGATATAATGGCCATACGAGCAGCATTAGGAGACTCTGCTGTGGTTTACTATGGAGACGTTTCAAGTGATGACAGAGTAATAGCTGTAGACCGATTCCAACAAGATCCAAAAATAAAATACTTTATAGGACAGCCACAGAGTGGAGGAATAGGATTAACACTAACTGCAGCAGAATATGCAATATATTATTCTAATAGTTTTGATTTAGAAACAAGATTACAGTCTGAAGATAGATGCCATCGTATTGGAACAACCAAAAATATAACTTACATAGACATGGAAGCGAACAAGACTGTAGATGGCAGAATAATAAAAGCTTTAAGAAATAAAAAATCTGTAGCTGATATTGTTAATGAAGATCCAAGGTCTATGTTCTTGGAGATTGATGATGAGTGAAAAAGCATTATGGTCATTAGTAAGAAATAATTTACCATTAAAAATGTATCGTGTTGAAAATAGAGTGATGGTTGGTATGCCAGATGTTTACTTTATACGTCAAGGCAGAAGTGGTTGGTTTGAGATGAAGTTCGCAAAAGATTTTAAATCTGGCAGAAGAGTTTCTGTCGGTCTTAAAAAACACCAACATTTATGGTTAAAAGATTATATTAATCATGGTGGTCTTTGCTGGATACTTTTGAGAGTTGGCAGAACTTGGCTTATGCTATTTAAAGGTGATGAAGATTTAGTCAATAAGATTAAACCTTCAGAGCTAATAGAAAAAGCAGTCTGGCATCATAAAGGAATTATGCAAAGAGAAAATTGGAAATCATTAGAGGAGGTGATGAAAAATGGACGAAAAAGAATATCTAAAGAAAATAGCAATAGTTGATAAAAGAAAAATATGGTTGGAAAAAGATGACAAGATATATGATAAATTTGCTTTTGATTTTCTTGATGAGTTGGTTTCTAAACTTACAAGGAATAAAAGCAAGTTTCTCCAACGAGATATTTTCCAAACAAATATTAAGATGTAAAGGAAATTGTAAATTAACACAATTAACTTGGGAGCAAAACTATGGCAAAGCAAATGTTAAAAAAGGCATATTTAAAGATAGTACAATGCATTATTGCGCCACCAAGGAGTCGTGGGATCCTATTATTCGCTGGTGGGATTCTGGTGGGTATTTATCTATGTTCTTTGAGCAACTTATAAAAGGCAAATGTTTTCAAATCTCAGAGATGCAAGATTACATTGCTACAGAATTAGTTAATGACAAAGGGAAATTAAAAGTTTATAAAGCTGAATGGATTTATAATCAGCCACAAGAGATTTATGTGTTACAATTGTCGGATTAATTTGTCTATTGTAGATGTAGAAAGTCCTGTAACAATCTTATCTAAAGAAGGTGTTGATAAAGACATGTCATCTTGAATATTAAATTCTATAGTATCTTCTTCATCTAATGGATTTGTATCTAATTGCTCTTCACCTTCAACAGATTCTCTCATTATATTTGCAGCAGGAACAGATCCTAACAATGGATTGTCAAATCTTAATAAAAATTGTTTGGTTGCTTCTAACATTCTCGCTCTTTCACCAATCTCTTGCAATCCTTCTCTCATTTCTCTTAATGGCCAAACTGCTCTTGTCCAACTTATAAGACCCATGTTCTCTAAAGCAGCTACAAGAGTGAATGCTGTTCCTGAAGGATTGGTATTTATCTCTGCTGCTAGTGTAGGCATAACTTCATCTCTAAAAGATTTAATTTTTAAAATTTCATCAGGAGAGAATAGCTCGTCTACTATAAATTTATTTTTAACAAATATATTATTGAAATTATCTACAATTGATTTCCGAGTCATTTTCCCAGTTCTATTAGTAAATGCTTTTGTTAAAATTGCATCTTTCATCAATGCTTTAACTTCAACCATTTGTTCTTCTGGAATTAATTTATTTAATTTCTCTAAAACAATTTTCATTTCACTTTTTGTATTAAACTTTGCATGACCAAAAAGAGACTCAACAACTTCTTTAGGAGCAATTTGAGAATTTGTTAATTTCTTAAGGATAAGATTTGCTTTTTTCTCTGGTGCTGTTTTCGCCCAACTTTCTCCAGTAAGACCCATATACTGTGCATACATCCCTGTTGAGTTTTTTAAATTTTGTAAAATATCTGCATTACCAGAAATAAATCCAGAATCAATACCTTTGTAAACTTCACCATCAAGCTGTCTTTTTAATTTCTTAATTAAATTTCTTTCATTCCCTGGACCAGCATTATCTGCAAGAACATTTAATTGCTTTTGTAATGACCACAAATCATTAACGTTTTGAGATCCTTTTTTCGTTACAAATTTCCCTGTTTTTGCTAATTTTTCCATTCTTTTTAAAACATTAGAAAGATTCGGCAACATCTTTAAAGTATCTGCATCAACTTCACTTTTAATAGTATTAACCAAATCTTTGCCAAGATTTTTAGAGTATGGTACATTTAATATTGTGTCATCTAATTCTTTCACAAAATTATATCCACTTTTTGCTTGGCTTTTTAAATTCTCTGCAGCACAAGCTGAAAGAGATAAAGCTAGAGATGAAAGAATATTTGATTTAA
>CAACVF010000006.1_pt1 | contig 40408 bp, 44 predicted proteins | sample 2381781 | NCBI WGS metagenome assembly CAACVF01 (sample SAMEA5211967, study PRJEB30684) | marine metagenome | biome: Marine; feature: Epipelagic; material: Water | collected 2015-10-15 | depth 60 m | reverse complement strand
GATAAGAAATGAACTTAACAATTGTAGTAGCCGATAATGCTGTTACTAAAGATGGAGTAGGGCATGGTGGTTTAGACCTTTCTACCTGCAGTATTCCAGCAAATGTATGGGCATTACAATGGAATGAAACTTCAGGACATATTGAATATCAAGGACAAGGACCAAATACTGAAATAGATGAACTACCTAATTGGGCGGAGGCTGCTGAAGTTTTATGGCAACAAGCAGAAGATAAACCTGCACCTACACCAATACCTGACCAACTAGGAGATTGGTGGTCAGAATATCCAGAATGTGATGTTCATGCTTTTGAAACGTTACAAGCTTTAATGATGACAGGTGTACGAGTTATCCCTGCTTATCCTAACATGGATGATGCTGGAGAATTAAAAGGTTCTAGAACTTTACAAGTTTCACCTGGAGCTACAGGTCTTAGAGGATTAGAAAGACTACGAGACTATTGTATTGAACATGGTATAGCTTCTTTCTCAGATATTATTTATCCTGAAATAGCAGACCCAGGTTTAATAACATATTTAGAAAATTTAGGGTATGTTATGGGAGATATAACTATAGACCAAAGAGCTGCTGTAGTAGCTAGACTTCCTTGGAATCTAGATATGCATAAAAATAGAAAAAAACAAATTATTAACTCAGAAAGAACAGCTTCTATAGATGCAGGGTATGACGACGGCACTAACGTTTGGGACATAGATAAAGATAGTATGGTAGCTATGACAGCTAAAGTTGTTACAGTAGAAGATGCTGATTCTGTAGAATGGCGTAGTAAAGCTAATGTTACTGTTACTATGACTGGAGCAGAATTTAAAACGCTAGAGACTAATGCAGTTGCACATATAGATACTTTATATGCTGATTCTTGGACTAGAAAAGATGCAGTTAATGCGTGCACTACAATGGCAGAAGTAGACGCTATATAATTATGCGTAAGTTTTTAGAGTTCATTTTTAATAATGGGTTCTTAAGAAGATGTAGTAACGATGCAAAAGTAAAAGCAACACAAGCTTTTGTTTATATAAGTGCTTTAGTTACTATGATTTTTGCTTGGGACACCACATTATTCCTAATCGCCCTAGCTCTAGGGTGGGTTTGTTTTGGGTTATGTGTAAGTGTAGGACTACACAAATATGCAGCCCACAGAACTTATGAGCCTAAAAATCGACTTATTAAATGGATTGTATTATGGTTTGCTACTATTGGTACTTTAGGTAGCACTATTTGTTGGGCTGCAGGACATAGAGCTCATCATCGACATTCCGACCACATCGAAGACCCTCATCGACCAAAAGGTAACTTATTACATAAAATAAAAGTATGGTTCTATTATGTACCTGCGTTTAATATAAATCCTCTTATTATTAAAGATTTAACTAGAGATAAAGACCACGTATTTTTTCACAATCATTACTATAAAATTATATTTAGTTATGTAGGAGTTTTAGCTTTAATAGACCCTATATATGTAGGTTACTTTTATGGTATTCCTATTTGGTATACGTTAATAGGTATTAGCTGGGCTACAGTAATTGCACACATACCTGTATTAAGCTACGGACTTCCAGGTACTTGGAGAACTTACAATTCTAAAGATTACACAGTAAATAGCCACTTTTGGTCTATTATGTTTATAGGTGAAGGGTTACACAATACGCATCATGCAGTACCAGGCTTATGGAATAATGCAATTAACAAAGGTGAGTTTGATTTAACAGCTCCTATAATAAAGTTGATTGGTAAACCAAATAATGCTACAGTACGTAAGCACCCTCCAATAAGAAAGGGTTTTAAAAAAGTTAAAAAAGAACTTAGAGAGGTTCAAGACTATATAACAGAGTATGATAAAACTCATTCAAAAACAGGCCATTATACTACCTAACAACCAAGTAACTATAGTTAGGTATTCCCTCCTAGGTTTAATAAATAAAATATGTGTGAATGTAATATATGCTGACGTGGAAAACTATCATAGCCACCCTTGGAATTATACTTCTATTATATTGTGGGGACGCTACAAGGAGACGCAGTGGGAAAATGGAAAAACCACTACCAAAACTTATTACCCCGGTAGTATATTAAGAAGAAGGTACAATCAGTTTCATAGAATAGTGCCTATAGGCAAAAGAGTTATTACATTATTTTTAAGAAGTTCTGAAAAAACAAAAGCAAACTTGTGGGTATATAATAATAAAATATATCGTGAATCTAAATATTGGTTGATGAAAGGGTATACTAAAGCTAAAATGAGAAAAATTTTTAACTACATGAAAGAATATAATGAATAAAATTGAACAAGAAGTAAAAGAAATATTAGTAGATAGTATAGATAAATTGGCGATAGATAGAATAGAACTAACCGATACTTTAGAAGGTTTAGGCGCAGATTCTTTAGCTTCTGTTGAAATAATTATGAGCCTTGAAGAAAAATATAAAATTAAAATCTCAGAAGATGTGTTTGCCGATATTCATACTGTACAAGACATAATAGAATACATAACGAAAGAAACAAAAAGTTGATATTCGAATTTCCTAACTATGTTGAGTTAGATTTTGTAGAAGAAATAAAAAACAAAAGTAGAAAATATATAAATTTTTCATCTAATCATGGTTCTTATAATAGAGAAGGGCATACTGTTGATATTACTGCAGTAGAGGATTTAAAAGAATTAGATTATAAAATACATCAATTAATGAAGGGTATACAGGAAACAATAGTAGCTACTCGGTATAAACCTCAACACTCCTCTGCTGATAGTGGTTATGAATATCATGCATATAATCCAGGACAAAGGTGTTATCTACACTCTGATGGAGAAACTCAAAACGAATTCTTAAGATATGCTTCTGTAATCATACAGTTAAGTGATAATAAAGAAGGGGGAGAATTAATATTTCCAAACCAAAACAAAACAATTAAATCTGAAGCAGGTAAGTTAGTTGTATTTCCTCCCTATGGTGGGTATGCACATTATGTAACTCCGTCCACTACAATGCGAGAAGTTTTGGTGGCGTGGTTTATTTATAAAGATATAAGGATTAATAATGTCGGGTAGAAAAATTTTAGTATTTGATGATGTGTTAACAGTGAAAGAAGCAGAAACTGTTAGAGATGCACATTTTTGTTTGTCAGAACCTGAACCTATAAGATGGGTAGATAAAGGCAATGAACCTTATTATATGACTAAATTGATTAACATAGCAGCAGAACATTTTGATATAAGTAACGCTGTAGGATATGACTGGTGGACTCAGATAAATACATTTACATACAAAGGGTGGCATGTAGATTATGAAGAAAAACCTTGGACTATAGATAGAACACTTAATGTACCTTTATGTTCTTTAATATATTATCCTCTTGCAGCACATGTAAAAGGAGGAGAACTTTGGACAGATGATTTAAAAATCCCCGCTAAAACAAATAGATTAATTATGATGTCAAATAATGTACCACACAAAATTGCTCCTTATAATGTTGATGATTCAGATAGATGGTCCTTACTAATAAATCCTTTTGACCACTTTACTGAAGGAACTGTAAAATCTTGGCATGTAAATAAAGATGAGCAAAACTTATAAAAATATACTCCAAAGTAATAATTATTTAGTTCTTAATAATTTTATCGACCCAGAAAGAGCACAACGGTTATATAAAAGTTTTAAAGAAGATATAAAAAATTATCCTGAATCGTTTCATATAGATGACCAATGTCCTTTATCTATTGCAGTTTATAATTATCAACCTTTTTTAAATATATTATGTGAAAAAATAAAAGATGTAAGTGACATTATGGAAGAAACTATGTTACCTACTTATACCTACGCAAGATTATATGCAAATAATGAAATACTTAAAAAACACAAAGATAGACCTTCTTGTGAAATAAGTCTTACTTTGCATTTAGGAGGTGACTGTGAATGGCCCATATGGATGACTAAACCTAATGGAGAGGAAGTTAGTATAGAATTAAAACCAGGGCAGGCAGTAGTATATCAGGGTATGATTTCTTCTCATTGGAGAGATAAATTTAAAGGGACTGAGTATGCTCAAGTATTTTTACATTATGTAAGAGGTGAAGGACCTTATTGGGAGCATTACGGAGATAAAATTAATGCATAATTTAAATGATTATATCCTAGTATTAAAAAATATAATTCCAAATACTCTTTGTGAAAATATTATAAAAGAATATAAAAACTGTAATCAATGGACAAAAGCATCTACTAGAAAAGGCAGTGAAGACATGCATAGAAACTGTGAATTTTTATCTATGACTGTTCAAGATTCTAGTTATCGTAAGGAGCTAGATATTCAAGTTTATAATGTTACTGTTAAGTGTTTAGAAGAATATAATAAAAAACATACTTGGTCTGCTGCAGATGAAGACACAGGATATGATTTACTGCGTTATAAAAAAGATGGGTATTATAAACAACATGTAGATTCTTTTATTACACACCCTAGATTGCTTAGTTGTTCTCTTGTTCTTAATGATGATTATAAGGGTGGAGAGTTTTATTTTTTTGACAGAGAATTAAAATATTCCCTTAATAAAGGTGATGTTATTATGTTTCCCTCTACTTTTATATATCCTCATGAGATTGCTACAGTAACAGAGGGTATAAGATACTCGATAATCACTTGGTTTAGGTAGTTAATATGGTAAAATAAGAGCATTGTATTAGGAGCAAAAATATGTTATCAATCTTATCAGGAATACTAGGTTTTGCAACATCAGGATTACCTAGCGTATTAAAGTTTTTTGAACAAAAAGGCGACCAAAAACATGAACAAGAGATGGCTAAGCTTGAAATACAGCGAACTATGGAGTTAGCAAAAGCTGGCTATGCATCTCAAGAAAAAATTGAAGAGTTTAAAACTGACCAAGTTGAAATGGAAACGTATGCTCAAGAAAGAGTGGCGTTATACCAACACGACGAAAAAGTTGCGGAAGGCGCGTCTACTTGGGTTATTAATCTCCGTGCTAGTGTTCGCCCCATTATCACCTATATTTTTGTTTTTATTTTATTGGTGGTCGATTTCGTAGGATTATATTGGGCTATAAAGTCAGGACATAATTATGCAGAAGCTATGCATATAGTGTTTAGTAATGAAGAAATGGCTATATTAGCATCTATTATTGGCTTTTGGTTCGGGTCTAGACATTGGGAAAAATAAGTGAATACATCGGAGAAGGGCTTAGCTCTTATAAAGTATTTTGAAGGAGTTCGTGCGAAACCTTATAAATGTCCTGCAGGCTATTGGACTGTGGGCGTTGGTCATCTTATCACTCGTAGTGCTGAGTTACCTGATTCATGGAATCGCGAACTGGAACCTAATGAGATAGATGAGATACTAAAAAAAGATTTAGTAAAATTTGAAAATGGAGTTCTTCGGTTATTACATCCTAAACAACCAACACAATCTGAGTTTGATGCTCTTGTCAGCTTTAGCTTTAATCTTGGTTTGGGATGCTTTCAACGAAGTACAGTTCGTTCAGCGTTTAAGCGTGATGATAAAAAAAGGGCTGGAGAAGTTCTTTTAAAATATTGTTATGCAGGCGGTCGCAAACTTAAAGGATTGATTAGAAGAAGAATAGCTGAACATGCACTGTTGATGAGCGGGGAATAATAAAATATGGCGTTACGAAAACTTGTATTTAAACCCGGAATCAACCGGGACCAAACTAATTATTCTTCTGAAGGCGGATGGTATTCGGGCGATAAAATTAGGTTTAGACAAGGCTTTCCTGAAAAAATAGGTGGTTGGAACCCCATAAACTTTACTCCTTTTGTAGGTACTGCATCTAGTTTAATTTCTTATGGCACGTCTGATGACCAAGAAGTTATTGGCATTGGCACTAATGATAAGATGTATGTGCTCACTGGTACTACTTTAGTAGATACTACTCCTATACGAGCAACTTTTACTTCTGCTACAACTCCTTCTACAGATAATATGTTTGCTTCAGCTGACGGAACTAACGTTCTTACTGTTACCCTTACCAGTGGGGCTAACGAAGGTGACTATGTTACCTTTAGTGGAGCAGTTGCAATAGGAGGTATTCCTGCTGTTGATATAAACAAAGAATTTAAAATATTTAATGTAGAGACTACTAACTTTCAAATTACGGTGGATACCACTGCTACTGCTAGTGTTGGTGCTGGAGGAGGCACAGGAATTACCGCTGCTTTTCAAACAAGTGTTGGGTTTGCAACAGTTACTTATGGGTATGGTTGGGGTACTGGTACTTGGGGTAGAGACACTTGGGGTTCTGGTGGTAGCGTCCCTGTTGCTATTCCCGCTCGTGTAATATACCAAGACAATTTTAATAACGACATTATTTTTAATATTAAAAACGCAGATATTTATTATTGGGAATATGATGCAGGATTAACTAATAGAGGTGTTCTTTTAAGTAGTTTAGTTAATGCTAGAGCAGTACCTAATAAAGTAAATAAAAGTATGTTTGCACCAAGCGGACATTTACTTTGTTTAGGAGCTCAAGAATATAATAGAGTTTTAACCGCAGGAGCTAGTATTGGTAGTATTACTCGAGCTGGAACAACGGCAACTGTTACTACTGGCAGTGCTCATGGGTTAGTTGTAGGAGACTGGGTAATTTTTAGCAGTCAAGCTCCCGCAGTATATCAAGGTGAGTTTCAAGTGCGTACTGTTCCAACTGCAACTACGTTTACTTATGTTATACCTTATGACCCAGGAAGTGGTGCTACTACAGTAGGAACTTATCAAAAAGTAGATTATTCTACTGGAGCTTATGATGGGCTTCTTATTAGATGGGCTAATGTTAACCCTGATATAGGTCCTCAACCTGAAGAATGGAAACCAGAAATTACTAACTCTGCAGGGTTTTTACGAGTTAAACAAGGCTCAAGTATTGTTACTGGGTTTATAACACGACAAGAAGTTTTAGTATTTACGGACACCGCGTTAACTACACTTCAATTTACTGGTACGGATGAAGTATTTGCACAAAACGAAATATCTACTTCTATAAATATTATGGGTTCTAAAGTTGTAGCAGAAGCAAACAATATTGTATTCTGGATGGGTAACGATAAATTCTTTGCATATGATGGTAGAGTTAATACATTACCTTGCACATTAAAACAATATGTTTTTGAGGATATGAACAAAACACAAGGTGAAGACTTCCGTTCAGGAATTAATAGTGAATTTAATGAAGTTATATGGTTTTATGTATCAGCGGCATCAACTACCATTGATAGATATGTTATATACAACTATGAAGAAAACATTTGGTATTATGGACAATTAAACAGAACTACGTGGGTTGATTCAGGCACAATACCTTTTCCATTAGCTACAAGTAACGGTTATGTGTATAGACATGAAGATGGCAATAATGATGGGCAGCCAGCAGGTGCAGCTCCATTAGCTATTGATTCTTTTATACAATCTGCCGATATGGGAGTTGATGAAGGAGACTTTTTTGTATTAACTAAAAGAGTTATACCTGATGTAAACTTCACTAATTCTGAAACAACCGACCCTGTAACTGGAGCAGCTTTAACGCCAGAAGTACAAGTAACAGTAGGGGTACGAAACTTTCCTGGTGCAACTTTATCTAGTAGTGATGTAGGAGGAAATACGTTAACAAGAGATGTAATTACTACGGCAACTATTGACCAATATACAAATCAAGTGTTTGTAAGAGCAAGAGGTAGACAAATGGCATTTAAAATAGCTTCAGAAGATGTAGGTGTGCAGTGGCAATTAGGCATGACAAGAGTAGAATTTAAACCGGACGGGAGAAGGGGATAATGGCTAATATAACTTCAACTAAAGCTCCTAATTTATCACCGCCTAAAACAGAATATGATGTTGACCAAGCAGTTTTAACTTCTAATCAACTTAGATTATATTTTAATCAAATAGATGCCAATAATAATGCAGTTAAAGAATCAGTTGAAGCTGTATCAACATTACATTGGTTAGGAGATAATTAATGGCTTTTCAAACAGTTACTCCAATAAGACTTGCTCAAGCTAGTATGACTACTAATTACTTAGCTATTTATACTTGCCCTACAGATGCAAGAACTTATATGAAAGATATTATAGTTTGTAATGGAACAGCTGGCGCTGGAAATGTTTATATAAATATTGTACCTGATACTCAAGCTGTAGGAGCTAGTAATGCAATATATTTTAATTATTCCTTAGCGGCTCATACTACTTTTCAATGGAAAGGCACGCAGATACTAAATGAAGGGGACACTATTCAAGTTAAAAGCTCTACGATGTTAAAAACTTTTGCATCTACGGCAACCGATAATTGTTTTACTACAAATACTTCAAGCGGAACAGAAAGTAATGTTCAAGTAACTATAGCAAATCATGGAGCTGTTACAGGCGATGGAGTTGAATTTACAGGAGCCGTTGCTGTAGGAGGCATTACTGCTCCACAGCTTAACACATCATTTACAATAACTCGTGTGGATGATAATAATTTTACAATAACCACAGCAGGGACAGCAACATCTGTTGCAACAGGAGGGGGTACAGGAATTACTGCAATATTTTCATATGCACCCCTACCTACAATTACTATATCTGGCGGGGAAGCCACATAAAACGGTTTATAACTAACACATTACATGATATTATACAACTTAATAAATAGGATTTAATTATGAGTTTTTGGGATATTGCAAGCACAGCAGCAACAATAGCTGCGGGCGTATATGGCGGACCAATGATGGGTGCTTTAACCGGTGCTGGTATTGCTGGTTTAAGAGGGCAAGACCCATTAATGGGCGGTGTAAGTGGGTATCTTAGTGGTATGGGTGGTCAAGGTATGGCTGCAGCTGCTGATAAAACTGCTCAAACAGCAATGGCCGCAGGAACTAATACTGGTACGATAAATCAAGCGTTACTTTCTCAGCAAGGAGTTTTAGGTTCTTCAGCTATGAAGCCTACTATGACCGGTTTTGGTGGTGCTACTGCTGGCGGAATAGGAAATATACCAACTTCTGTAGGTAATTTTGGTAATGTTCAAAACATAGATGCTAGTATTGGTGGAGGCAACTTAACAGGGTATGGAGGTAATTTTAATTCTTCTAGGATTCCTATTAAAACACCTGTCCCACAAAATTTAATTACTCAACCTCCTGTTGTGCCTGTAACTAAACCTACTGTTCCTGCTTTTATGGATACTTCTAAAGCAGTGGATGCAACTTTTAATCCAGATAAGTTACCTCCTTTAGAAACTCCACCTAATCTTATGAAAGATGTAAACAATTTTAAACCTATAGATACTACAATAGGTGCTGACATGTCTGTAACTACAGATGTGCCATTAGCAGAACAAAATAGATTTGTTAATCAAAAAACTGGCTTTCCTGATTTTACAGCGACTGAAAAATTTAATGCTGTAATAGATAATCCACAAGAATTTCTTCGTAACTATGGAGATGGAAATATGATGGTGGGTGCAGGCAAAGTGGGATTATCAGCCTTACCTATGATTGCATCTGCTTTCCCTGCAATGTATGAGCAAGGATATGTAGAACCGGAAGAAGACAATAGATTTAGAGGTCCTCAAGGACAACTTAATTTATCAGGTGATACAGGATTAAGATTATTAAAAGGTGGGCAAGTAAAAAAATATGAAGAAGGTGGTGGTGTAATAGGTGTAAGTTCATCTCCAGGATTACCAATTGCAGGTGCTACAGGGATAGCAGAAAGTGCTAGTGAAACAATAAGCGGTCCAGGGGGCACAGAAACTTTTTCAAGTATGGTAGCAAGCGGTATACACCCAGCTAATGCAGCAGCGATGTTAGGTATGGATACAGCTCCTTATTTAGATACAGGACCTGGCATGGAGTTTACAGGCGCACCTTCAACCCCAACATCTAGTGGCATAGGAGCACTTCCACCGCCACCAGCACCATTTACCCCTGAAACAGGTTTTGATTATGAAACATACACTGGCAGTTATATGGCTCCTGGTGGTATGAAGACTCCTGTAGGCATGGACCCAGGTGTTTATGAAGCAGGTTATCCTTCTCCAGTAGGTCCCGGCATAACAAAAAGTAGATTTGAAGAAATGATACGTAAAGGTTATGCTAATGGAGGATACTTACAAGGTCCTGGAGATGGTATGAGTGATAGCTTACCGGCAATGATAGGTAATAATCAACCTGCTGCTTTATCTGAGGGTGAGTTTGTTGTACCTGCTGATGTAGTTAGTCATTTAGGTAATGGCTCTTCAAATGCAGGTTCTAAAAGATTATATGCAATGATGGATGAAGTAAGAAAAGCTAGAACAGGAACAGAAAAACAAGGGAAAGAAATTAAACCCGAAAGGTTTATGCCTGCTTAATGAAAACAACCCTTGTTCCTAGAGAACATGTTTCTGTAGTATGGGAAAGTGTAAAAGAGTATGCAGAAAAATGTGCTAAATATACTTTTGGTAGGTTTACTGCAGAAGATATGCTAGAGGGTCTACTTACTAAAGACCAACAATTATGGATTGCGTTTGATAGTGAAGGCATTCATGGTTTTTGGATAACAGAAGTAATAGAATACCCTCAACTAAAAGCTTTAGTTTTACATTTTACTGGGGGCAAAGATTTTAAAGAATGGCTACCAGATGGATACCCTAAGTTACAAAGCTTTGCAAGAGATACAGGGTGCAGTAAAATAGAATCATACGGTAGACCTGGGTGGGAAAAAATGTGGAAAAAACAAGGATATACAAAAAGACTTGTATTTTACGAATTACCAGTGGAGTAATACAGATGTTATTAAAATTAATACCTAATAAATTAAAAGTGTGGCTTATTAAACACCTTTATGCAGATATTGCTAGTAAAGGTCGTATGGGTGATACTCGTCTTGCTCATATTAATGATTATGAAGCTGGGCTACTTAAATCAGTTGGAGGTTCTGGAACAATAAATCCAGCAACTGGGTTAGTTGAGTACGGAGGAGGTAAAGGTGGTGGTAAACCAGCTCCTCAAAATAATACATCTACTTCATATACTTCTAACTTACCTGAATATGCTCAACCTTTTTACGAGGAATTACTAAAACAATCTGGTAGGGAAACATATACTACTGATGCTGCAGGAAATGTTACAGGGGTTGCTACTCCTGACCCTTATACGGGAGAAAGATTAGAAGGATTTAATGCAGACCAAACAGCTGTACAAGCTGGTTTAAGAGGTATGGCTCCAAGAGGTGAATTTAGTGAATCTATTACAGATACAGAGACTTTAACAGGTTTAGGCACAGGAGCAGCGGCTTCAGGATTAGCGGCAGCGGGTGCTTATACTCCTGGTTCATTAGCCTCATTAGGTATGACTACTCCGGCTGAGTTTGATGCGGCCGCAGCTGCTAAATATATGAGCCCTTACGAAGATGCTGTAACAAGTGCGGCTATTAAAGAAGCTAGACGACAGGGTGATATTTCAAAAAATAGAGCTTCTATGCAATCAATTGGTCGAGGTACTTTTGGTGGTGGTCGTGAGGCTTTAACGATGGGAGAAGCTGATGCTCAAACTAATGCATTGATAGCTGACCTTCGTGCACAAGGTAGAGATAAAGCATTTAATCAAGCTCAACAACAATTTCAAAGAGATAGAACAGCTGCAATGGGAGCGGAAGAAGCTACACTAAGAGCTGATATGGAAAGAAGACAGCTCGGACAACAAGCTGAACAGTTTGGAGCTGGGTTACAAAAAGATGTAGGGCTAGCAGGGTTACAATATGGTTTAGCAGGTGCAGGGCAACAGGCTGACATAACAAGTGCTGACCAAAGAGCTCAACTAGAACTAATGCAGGCACAAGCAGCTTCAGGTGCAGAACAACAAGCAATGGGACAAGAAGAAAAGAATTTAGCTTTCCAAGAGTATATGGAACAACAAGATGCAGCTAAAAGAGCTCTTGAGTTTCAATCAAACATTTTACGAGGAACAGCGGGTGCATTAGGTTCAACACAGACACAATACACTCCAGCACCAAGTTTAGCTTCTCAAATTACAGGTATGGGAATAGCTGGATTAGGTTTATATAACGCACTTTCATAGGGTAAAGTTATGATAGAAGAATTAAAAGAATCAATACAAGAAGAAGGACTAGCATCTATTACACCTCAAGGTGGTAATGCTATGGCATCTATTGAAAATGCTGGACTTCCGGTAGGTAATATACTTGAGCAACAAGAAACCGCTAGAAATGCTAGTGAGGCTCAGTTAATTGAATATGCTAAATCTCCTCAGCCTGATATTATACCCCCTTATTTAGTTACCGCTGAATTAATGCGTCGTAAAAGTAATCGTGAAAAACAAGCTAAAGCACCACAATTTACTGTTGCCGAAGAAGTAGTTCAAAAAGCTGAGCAAGGCATTATGGGACAAATGCAACAGATGGCACCTAAGATGCCACCAGGAGGTTTTATGCCCCCACCAACACAACAAGCTTTACAAAGAAGACCACAAATGAATCCTGGTATTATGGGACAAATGCAAAGACAAGCTCCTATGCCAAGAGAACAAATTACAAGAGAACAAATTATGGCAAGAGGGCTTCCTCAATTACCTAATCCTGGACCTGCTCGACCTACTATGACAGGTATGGCAGAAGGTGGTATTGTGCATTTTCAAGAGGGTGGATATTCTACAACGCCAGGTTTTTATATGCCTAAAGTTAAAGGTAAAGGGGCTATAGCGAATCTTGAATACGCTCCTTTAAGACCTGATGATAGTGCATTTTCTACTCGACCTCCAAGAAATACAAGTGTAGGGTTATATCAAGACTATCCAATAGGAGATTTTGAAAAATATAGTGAAACAATAGCTGGATTAGATTTTAAAAATAAACGTGACCCGCAAGTTATAGAAGATATACAAGAAACATTTGAGACACCTTATGACAGTGAAATTGCTAGATTAAAAGAGTCTATAGATTTCGATTCGCCTACAATAACAAATGCTTTTAGTGGTGGTCCCGATGCAGTGCAACGAAGTTTTGATAAACGAAGAACAGAGGACCAAATAGCTGATTTAGAATATCAAAAAGGATTATGGTTTGAAGGAAAATCTGATAATTTAATAAAACAAAGAGGAATGAAAAACCCTGAAAGCAATGAAAGCTTTGTATTTGATGACACCGTAGTAGCTCAACAAAGTAGTGGACAAGGTAGTGGACAAGGTAGTGGTTTTACTGGATTAGTAGGAGAAAGACTGCCAAATGAAGGTGATATTCCGCCTGGAGCTATGACAAAAGAAGAGATGTTACTTAGAGGTTATAATAAATATAATCCAGCAGGCTTTCCTGTTGAACCAGTAAAAGATTACACTATAAGTCAGTACCAAAAAGATTTAGAAGAAGCTAACAAAGCATTCGGTATTGAAAGCTCAAAAGACTTTTTTGCAAACCGAAGAAAATTAATTGAGGCAGAAAAAGAAGATATTAGAAAAGAACAACAAGATGATTTAAATACTAATCTTATGATGACCGGATTGAATATAATGGAAACAGGAGATATTGCTGGCGGTGCTAGAAGAGGAGTAGAAAGATATGCTTTAAGTGCAAAAGACTCAAGAAAAATGAAAAAACTTGTTGATAAAGAAGCACGAGCATCAGATGGAATGGAAAGGGCTGAGCAAAGAGGCGACGCTAGAGGTTTCATGAAAGAAAGAAAAGTAAGAAAAGATACTCAATTAGCTCAAATTAAACTAAACTTAGATTCTTACGGAAATTATTTAAAATCACAAGCAGACCAATTTGGCAAACGAAGAAAAGACTGGATTGATGCAGTTGCTCAAGCTGAAAAAATAATGAAAAAAGATGGAAATATTGCTGCAAGGTATCAAGGTAATGAAGCCGGCTATAAACGAGATATATACAAAACTGCAATGGAAATATTTAGTGGAGGAATGCCTAGAATCATTGATGCTGGCACTGCAAATACTAGAGCTGAACGCGGACCAAATATAGATACTGGAGCTGAAGCTAACTATAGAAAATATTCTGGATGAATATATGGCATTTGATATTGAAAGAGCTAGAGCTGATGGTCTCTCAGAAGAAGAAATTCAAGCTGCTATAGCATATGGTAAATCTTTAGAAAATATTGAAGAAGAAATAATTGCTCCTGAAGTAACAGTTACTCCTGAACCTACTCAACCTGAACCTACTCAACCTGAACCTACTCAACAACCTACTACAGGATTTGATGTTGAAAGAGCTAGAGCTGACGGTCTCTCAGAAGAAGAAATTCAAGCTGCTATAGCATATGGTAAATCTTTAGAAAATATTGAGCAACCCACTCAACAACTCACTCAACAACCTACTCAACAACCCACTGATAGCACAGAACGTGCAGGATTTTTTGAGTCTGCCTTTGGTGCTTTAGGCGATTATTTTGATATGTCTAGTGTTGGTGCAAGCGCATTATTGCCAGGGGGTGAACAACCAGATGAAGCAGCTCGTAGGTATTTAAAAGAACAAGAAGGTCAACCTCCACGGTCGAGGTTTAGTTATGCTGATATTGAAAAGGCTTTTAATGAAGGAGGAGTAGAAGGTGTAAAAGAAGTTATTGCTCAATTGCCTGGAGGTGCTGGTGAAGCATTAGGTATGATAGGTCCTTCTATAGCCGCTGGTGCAGTTGGTTTTGCTTTGGGTGGTCCTTTCGGTGCTATTTTAGCTCTTGTAGCGTCTTCTGCTGCACCTCAAATGGGTGGTAATGTAATCGAACAAGCTACTGCTGACCTTGACGCAGGGCGACCTCTAGATGTTGATAATGCTAAAGCACTTGTAACTTTAATACCACAAGTTGCTCTAGACGTAATTCCTTTTAAACTTGGAGCTTTAGGTAAATTAGTAGGATTAAATAAAAAATTACCTGCTGACGAACTACGTAAAAAAATAGCAGAAGAAGGGCTTGGCAAAGCAATTGCTAAAGACTTTGTAAGCATAGTAGGACAAGAAGTACCTACTGAAATAGGACAAGAAATATTAACTAAAGCACAAGCGGGAGTAGACCCTTTTAGTAAAGAAGCTATAGCCGAATATAAAGAGCTTGGAGCGTTAGTATTTTTTACTGGTGGTTTAGCACCTATTACTGCTTACAGAAGCAAACAACAAGCTAAAAGTGATATTCAAATTGCTGAAAATGAACTTAATAGTGATACTGATTCATCAGAAGAAAGCACTAAACTTAAAGCAAATGATATAATGAAAGAATGGAATAAGCAAAAAAACCAACAACAAAAAAGAAAAGCAAATAAAGATATTAAAAGCCGACCCCGTGCTTCGTTAAATATTTTAGATACAGATACGTTAGGAGTGATGGGCATTAATGAGCAGAGTGCACCTATTTTGTACAATGCGTTATTAAATAAATCTACCACTACTAAACAAGGTAGAGAAGAAATAAAAGAAATTTTCGAAGCAAATTCTGGTAACTATGCTAACGTCGATGCCACCGCAGTTAACTCTTTTTTAAAAAGGATTACTAAAACTAATGACACAAAAGCCAAAAGATTTAACGTTAGAAGAGCTGGAGTTAGCCCTAGCGTTTCTCAGCCAGAATCCAAGCTTGACCCGACCGATACCGCATCCGTTGAAACAGATGAACGAGTTGCAGTGGGTGACAGTGCAGGAGATACTAGAGGAACTGGTGATGGAACAAGCCAACTCAACGATACATTAAGAAAGAAAAGCCCTCTTAATAAAAACCTTAAACCTAAACAAAAAAAATCTTTAGCTGAAATTATTGATAATCAAGTAGTTATCAGAAAAGGGGTAGTAATAAAACAAAAAGATGGGACATTAGCTTTACAAGAAGATGGCTCAAATGAAATTATTACTTTTAATGAAAATCAAGTTATTAACCCTACTAAAAAAGACCAAGGTGTTCTTTCTACCATAGCCGAAGAGTCTAAAACTAAAACACAAAAAACAGAAGAAAAAGTAGAAGACTTTATTAAAGGTCCTCAGTTTGCAAAACAACCACCACGCTCACCAAAATTACAAGAAATAGAGTCTCGATTAGCTCAGCTAGAAGCAACAGCAAGAAGCTATGACAATCAAGAAAATAGAGTTCCTCCTTTTGTTACTAAACAATTAAACGCGGTGCGCCAAGAAAGAGAAGACTACATTAATCAACAAGGACCACAACAAGAATTATTTGCAAAAGGTCCTATTGAAAATACACAAGAAACTCCAGACTCAATTTTACAGTCATTTATAAATCAATATGGAGACAACATAAATTTAGGAGTAAAACGTGGACTTGTTAACGTGCTTAAAACCGCTGCTGATGTAACTCCTCAAATGTTAGGCGGACAAAGATTACCTGCTGATGCTCAAGCTTTTTATAATGACGGTAAAGCTTATTTTATTGCAGACCGTATGACAGCTGCAGAAGCCCCTAGTAAGTTACTACACGAGATAGGAGCACACCATGGCTTAGAGGGTATGTTAGGAAAAGAAAACTATAAACGTTTAGTTAAGTCACTTGAAAAGAAAAAAAATACTGATAAAGATATTAAAGCGGCATACGATTTTGTAGAAGAAACCTATCCTGAACTAGCCTCAATCCCTAAAAGAGAATTATTTATACAAGAAGTTATTGCAAAAATAGGTGAACAAACGCCTGATAATACTTTATTCCGTCAAGTTGTAGGGTATATTAAAAACTTTTTATCTAAACTTGGTATGGGATGGAATGTAGATAATATTTCTGCATCTGAAATACAAGATATGATTCAACAATCGCTTAGACTTTCTTTAGCTAAACAAGATAAAACAAAATTAACATCGCAGACTTTGCAAAAGTTAATGACAGATGATGACGAGGACCTTCGTGCACAACCTATTACATTAAGTAAAGACCCTTCTATATTAGGAGACCGATTCTATAGCCCTTTAAAAAGAGTTGTTGATGAGTTTCAAGACGTAGCTTTAGCTGAACAATGGAAAGGATACATAACAAAAAAAGCAAATGAACAAGGGTTTAAGGGTGAAATAATTGCTACCGACATATTTGATTATATAGATGCAGCCGCTAATATAGATAAACGCATTCCTAAAAAAATAATACAACAATATTTAGATGACAACAGAATAAAAATAGAAAGCGAGAGAGTAGGAGGTGCTCTTTCAGAAAGTGAAATAGAAAATTATGTAGGTGAAAGACGTGATGAAATATATAGAACAATAAGAGACCAAGGATATGAACAGGAGTATATTAATTTTGATTATTTTGAAGAATTTGACAGAATAGTAGAAGAAAAAGGGGCTATGATAATAAATAACCCTGAGGGTAATGAATACCGTGCAACTGAAAGCGATAAAATTACAAAAGATAAATTTATAGTTTTACCCATGCGCGATGTTAACTATCAATTTTATGATAATGCACAAGGGTTTAATAACGAAGAAGATGCTTTACAGGCTAGAGATGAATTTAATCAACAATTTGAGGAAGAGGTAGAGGTACTGCTTGATACAAGAGTAGAAGATTATATATCTGATTATACAAGTGATATTATGGAAGAAGCAGAAGCGGGTTACTCTAATATGCAAAGGACAGGCGGTCCTAATACAGATTATGCAGAAATACTAAAACTTATAGATAATACAGCATTAAAAGAAAGAATAGAAAATGAAGCTGAAAGAATAGTAGATAAAGGACAAGTATATGATGGGATGGATAGGAGATACCAAATACGAAATGTAAGAGATGCTCTTTACCAAGATTTTTATAATGCTCATTATTCAGACTACCCTAATGTAATTTATCATTTACGGTACGATATACGACAAGATGTAGATGGTAAAAAAGTAATGTGGGTTGAAGAACTACAATCTGATTGGGCTGAAAGAATAAGATTATCATCCGATTTAACTCCTACAAAAAAAATTAGTTACAAAAGACCTTTTATTAATGACACACAAGCCTGGATGAAGTTAGCTGTTAAAGATGTTGTAAGAGAAGCAGCAGAATTAGGAGTAGACAAAGTTGCTTTCTTAAGTCCTGACCAAGCATATAATGTTCATTCCCGTGACCGCAATGCTGCTGATATAAGTTATGGGCGAATACTTCCTAAAACAGTAGAAAAAGTTATATCAAAACTTGCAGGTTCTAAACAAAAATTAGAAATAATTGATTTGCGTCCTGGTGTTAAACCTACTGCATCTGAGACAAAAAGATATAATGATTTAGAAAAAGAATTAAAACAAATTCGCAAAAAGCGGGAGTTAAGTGAAAATAAACCTTATTATAGATATGTAGATTATTATTCACTCGCACCTTTTGTAAAGGAATATGCACAAGTGTTAATGAAAGAAACCCCGGGTATAAATGTAAAGTTTGAATATAAAGGAGGAGATTTGTACAGTGTAGTTAGACAAATTTCCGAGGTGCCTTTTGATGAGCTTGAAAAAGCTAAACTCCTTGCAAACAGGGTAGCAAAAGACCCCTCTTTAGTAAAAAATGACCCAGAAATTAATCAAAAATTAATTAAAAGTTTTAAAGATAATGGGTCACCAACCTTAAACCGGCACATTGAGTTTTTAGAATCTAATATAAAAATAGAAAAATTAATAGGAGAACCTGGAGGAATTGTTGAACGAGACTATATGATTTTAACTGCACCTAACTCAGATTTTCGCCAATATACTAGAAGCACTAGCTTTATATATAATGCTGATGAAAAGTTAAGAAAAGAAATAGACAAATATGTGCCAAATCAAAATGAATACGAAGAGTTAAAAAGAAAAGAAGGCAAGCTTTTTTCTGATATTGAATTAATGAAAGAGAAATATCTCGGTTTAAGAGATGAAGAAGAAGAAAATCATAAAGCAAAGAGACGCACTGGAAAGCAACTAGGATTCACTATGACTCCTCAAATAACAGCAAGTGCATTAGATGGGCAACCTATGTTTTCTAAAAAAGGCACTGAAAATGCTAGGAAATTATATAAAGAATCTAAACCAGAAAAACCATCGCCCAACCAAGAACAAAAAAATAATGATGCATTTGAAAAAAATATGGAAGAGTCTCCAGTAAGCTGGCCTTCTAGGTTTGCTAACGCAGTATTTTCTTTTGATAACGCATTAAATTCAGCTATTAGAAAAGCAATGGAAGCATCAAATATAAACCCTGAACTTCAAAAAAAATTACTTACTAAAATATCTTTATCTCAAGCATTGCATGCAGAATCGTTAGGAGACCAATTTGTTATTTTTGGTAAAATAGAATACAACCCAGAGACAGGAAAATGGTCAGCTGTAGAGGGCACTAAAAATACTCCTTCCCTTAAAAAAATATCACAATCATTAAAAACTTTAGCAAAACAAAGAGGTATGAAACTTGAAGAACTTCGTAAAATAGCCGGAGCTGCTATTACAGGTAAACGTTTACGAGCTTTAAAAAAACAACAAACAGCTGAAATAGCTCAAGCAAAATCAGAATTTGATAAAGGAAATAAAAAAGAAGCTAAAGAGATATTAGATAATTTAAAAATTATTCATAAAACTGATGCTGAAATAGACGCTATGGTTAAAATATTTGACGAGATTCCTCAGTTAAATAAAATATATGCTGATTGGTTAGCCGTTAGAGATGAAGCGGTAGATGCTTTAGTTATAGCACAAAAACTTCCTCAATCTGAAGTAGATAAATATAAAGCTGAAATAGACTTTGTTCCTTTTTACAGAGTCCAAGAAGAGTTAAATCGTACTGGTCCTAGTAGTACGTCAAAAGGTTTAATTGATAACAGATGGTATAAATTTAAAGGGTCTTATGAACCAGTAAATGATGTGTTTGAAAATATGGAGATGTGGTCAAAGTATAGTATTCGTAGAGCAGTATTAAATCAAGCTGCTATTAATAAAGTAGATGCTACGTTAGCAACTCTTCCGGACATGATACGTCAGGTGCCAAACGCAAGCGGTGCTAATACAGTATCTATTGAAAGGCTAAACTCAAGCGGAAATATAGAAACAGTTCATTATCAGTTTGCTGACCCTACTTTTGCTGCAGCCTTTGGAGGTATGGAACAAGCTCAAATAAGTGGGCTTTCTTATGCATCTAAAATTGCTAATATACTTCGAGCAAACGTAGTGTTGTATCCTCTATTTTCTATTGCTCAATTACCTCAAGATGCTGTAAGTGCTATGTTTAGTTCAGGAGTTAAATACCCCTTTATGATTCCTTTACGAGTTCTTAAAGAATTCCCATTAACTTTTATAAATGCAAGTAAAACTCATAAAGTTTTAGCTAAAGTAGCAGCAGTAGGGTCCTTCGGAAGTTATGCACAAACTGCTTTTGATATAAACAATAGACATGTTAAAGAAATGGGGCCTATTAGAAAATCAATTAAATTACTTACTGATACTCCTATAGCTGAAGTAAATGAAATACCCATTTCTATATTAGGGTTATTAAACAGACTAGCAATGGCTTCAGATAACGCTGTTAGACAAGCTGTGTATGAACAAACAATGTCAGAAACTAATGATAAAGCATTAGCAGAAGAAAGAGCTTTTGAAATTATTAACTTTAAAAGAGGTGGTTCTTCTGCTGCTATAACTGGGTTAAGACAAGTTGTTCCGTTCTTTGGGGCAGCATTGCAAGCACTATCAGTACAAGGTAGGATGTTAGGAGGTAAAGGAATTGCCCCTACTAAAAATGATGGAAAACTTCTTTCGGCTGCAACTAAACAATTTATGTCTACATGGGCTCAAGTTATTACAGCAACTCTACTTTATAATTTATTAATGGACGATGAGGAAGAGTTCAAAAAACTAGACCCTTCTTTACGAGACCGTCGTATCTTACTAGGTAATGGATACCATATAACTTTACGTCCTGACATCTTTACTTACATGGCTAAAATGGTGCCTGAACAAATGTTCCAATATATATTTAGAGAAAGTGAAGACTCTCAAAAATTTGTTCGAAGATTAAAAATGGGATTGCTAGATGTATTAGGAAATGCCCCTGTTCCTCAAATAGTAAGACCCGCATTAGAACTTGCGTTTAACGAAAGTATATTAACTGATAGACCTATTGTTCCTCAAAGTACAGATAGTGAACTACTATCAGGAAACCCTGAAATGCAAGCTAAAGCTTCTACTTCTGAATTAGCTAAAATGTTAGGAGAAGCATCAGGAATAAATCCTTTACGAATAGATTATTTTCTTAAACAATATTTTGGCTACAGTATGGGATTAGGTCTAATGCTTACCGATGAAATAATAGCTGATAAACAATTTAATTACGAACGTGCTAGTAAAAGTGAACGAGATATGATAGCTTCTATTCCAGGCATGAGTGCATTTATTACAAGACAGTATGGTAATCGCCACACATCAGATTATTATGAATTAAAAGAATTAGTTAGTGACGCTTATAAATCTTACAACGCTTTAGAAACAAAAGAATGGGATAGAAGTAAATCAAATAAATTTTATAGGGATTATGCATCTTTAATTAAAGCTCAAGAATATATAAAAACTAAAGATAAAATTATAAGCCAAATAAGAGCACGAAGAAAGCGTATATTAAATGCTCCACTTAATTTTATGGATGCTGAAACAAAACGAACAGAGCTTGAAAAAATGAATAAACTAGAACAAGAGACACTCTTTGATATAAGCGAACAGCGTAGAAAAGTTTTTGATGATGAAACCGGAAAATATCGAAGAAGAGGGCAAAGGTCTAACAACGTATTTAATTAAGTCGCCACACCCTTACACCAAAATGACCATCTTTAATAGTTACAAATGCTTTAACTTTTACGCCAACTCTTTTAGCTCCTGATTCAATTGCATATATTATTTCTGAAGACTTAAGAGTAGGTATAAAAAAACTTTCTCCTACTTCCATATTTTCAAAAGGAAAAACCCATTCAAGTTCTTTATTTAATTGCAGGGTCAATCTCCTTCAATACTTCTTTTTCTAATGTATCAATGTTAATTATATAGGCATCAACATTAAATTCGTCAAGCCCTGGTTTCCAATTAGATGCCATCTTCTTACGTTTTTCTACAATAGTAGTGCCGTTTTGTTTCATTTGATAAACAAATTGCTTAGGAGAAGTATTATTTTCTTCAATTAAAAACTTACGAAAAGGTGACTTAGATAAACACAATTCTTTTTTATCCATGTCTAATCTAATAAGAAGTGAATGCCTAGGTTCCATAATAACTTTCCCTTCATCAATTTCTAAAATAGAATTAGTATTATTTTGAATAAACTCAGTAATTAAAGATTTATAATTAACGTTGTTAGTTTTTACTACGTTCTCTCTAATGTCTATCATTTCTGAAACTATTTTTTTATACACTCTATTCAAATCTATATGGACTATATCAGCTTTATCTGCTATTTCACCAGCTACCATAGTAACAGCCACTAAATTTTCATAGAATCTAAATGCTGTGTCATCCCCAAAATCTTTTTTAAATTTATTAATCCATACATCAATCTTTTTTTCTATCTCTTCATTACTATATTTGAGTAAAGCTTTAACAAACTCAGGTCCAGCCCACCCATGATTAGTAATAAAAGTATTAAATATAGCTCTACCTTCGCTTGGTTTTTGAGCAATAAGTTTAGGTTTACGGATATAAAATTCTATTAATCGGGCTACCTCTCCATTAGGGTCTTTCTTTAAAGCTGATAATTTGTCGTAAAGAGAATGATTAGTAGTAAACACTGCAATTAAAGCTGCAGATAATTCATGGTCTCTTTCAGCATTAACCGAAGCTTGCATTCTAATTTTAGCTTTACCTTGAGAAACTTTGTGGATTAACTGAGATAGTACACGACCATGAGTATTTCCAACTTCATCTAACCCAAACGGAATATTGTGTAATGCAAGGTATCTACCTGTCATACCATTTTCAGTAGCATCTAACACAGACATGTCTTTAGGGTGCCCCCACATACTTAAGGATGCATACAAAGCTCCAGTTTTACCAGCTCCAGTGTCTCCTGTAAGAGATAAAGTAACACCTGAAGTAGAAGTATAAGACATTAAAATAGAACTTAAGCCTGTTAACATAACAAAAGCGTGAACTTCCAGTCCCTCATTATTTAATTTATTTGCTGACTGCTTCCATAAATCGTAATCCCCAGACCTAGTTAAGTGCTTAGCTATCCCCTTACATAAAGGTGAAGTAGGACTACTTGATTCTTTTCCTTTACTGTTTATCTCAATGTCTCCTACTACAAAAGCATCTTTGTCAGGAGTCCACCCCATTTGCGTTCGCATTACTTCAGCTGAACCTTGAGCCACTAAATATTGACCCCATTTGACTACATAACTCATAATATATTTCCATTGATTAGTAATAGGGTTAAACAAAACCCCGTTGCGTGCTAGTGTTTTTCTTAATTCATTACCATCATAAACTACACTAAAAGGTAATAAAAATTCTCGAGCTTTGTCGTTAGGTAAATCTGTTTTCATTAACATGCAATCTCCTTCGACTATACTAAAAATTCTTTTTAATGGGTATAAGTCGTAAGTAGTAACAAGCTCTTCTTTCTGCTCAACTTTCTCTCCATTAGCATCAAACACCGGTGCAGGTTTAAAGATAATCCCTCCGTTAGCACCTCTTCTAAATTCATTAAACTCTACTGGTAGCCCATGTAATTTAGTAGTTACCATAGGGATTCCATTTAAAGTAGGTTCTAGTTCTGATTGAAGAGGAGTATCAGTAGAAGGAGACTCAATAAATGTTTTCCCTAATATTAAAGGGTTAGTAATTTTGCCTTGATGACTACACCCATCACACACCCCTGGATTAATATTATTAAAACTTGTACAAGAATGAGGCATGTTTTGAGTTTGAGTAGCTTTACGTTCTGTAACCTCTTGATTGTAACCCGGATAGTCTTGAGATAAACCGTGAATAGCCTCGTCTCTGTCTATACAATGTTGAGCGATAGATAAGCCTGCATACCATAAGGGCTCAGGTAAATTTTTTCTATTCCTAATAACATATGCTATTTGTGCACACCCATCATTAGGTTCATCTTCTAAACTCTTATTAGCTATTTTACTAAACTTATGACCGTAGTTATTAAGCCCATTCATTTGTTTACTTAAATCAGTGATAGGTTTTTTAACTATCTCTTCTAATGATACTTCTACTTCCCCTAAAAATTCTTTACATCCTTGAAAGCTACACACTGTGTCGTCCCAAAAAATAACCTTAGTGGGAGAAGGAGGGTTAGTTTTATGATTAAATGTATCAGGGCTTCGTAGTATACGAGCTAAATCCGCACTTACAACAGGGTCAATATGTAACCCATTGTTTATACAATAGTCCTTAAATTTAGTAGCATAAGGTTTCCATTCTTCTGCAGGTACGTCTTGGTCTAAGAACCAATAAGCGTGTACGCCTGTACCGGAATCTATGGTAACAGGTATAGGAAACTGATGAGTGCTTACAAATTCATTTAAAGAATCTATAGCTTCTTGTTTACTGTTATAACCTTTACCATCGCCTACATCAAGGTCTACAAAAAATGAACGTACATAAGAAGCTTTATCTGCTTTTCTAGTGTACCCATCAAAACTACTCATCGCTACAAATACGTTAGTGTTCTGTTTACTTTTACTTTCAATGGCTGTGACTAAATCCTCTATGCTTTCAACAAATTTATGATGAGTTTGTTTAGTCGTAGGGTCTATATCTGCAACGCAATAAACTCCTTGACTTGGTAAAGCCCGCTTATAAAATTCTTCTATCATCCTAGCTTCTTTCTAATTTTATTTTAACGGTAGAATCTAAATATTCTTTAGCTTCAGGAAAATTAATAGCTGGTAGTGCTCCGTCTGCTAATCCTTCTTCTATTAAATTAATAAACTTTTCAATCTTTTTAATATTTTTTTGGCGTATATAATTTCCTCTAAACCAATTATGTATAGACATTCTTGAAACATTAAAACTTTCTGCTACATACATAGTAGGTAAGTTAGACTTAACGCAAACTTTTGCTAACTGCACCCCTAAATGATTAGAGTCAGCATGATTTAATCCTAATAAAAATTTATCACTATAAGGCCTAGCCATTTTTTTTATCTCCTTCTCTATATTTTTTTATAATTATTAAAGGTTCTTTCCCTTCAACAACAAATTTATTTTGTTCTTTAGTGTCATCAAACACATCAAATTTTACAGCTTCTTTTTTTACATTATCTTCAGGTTGATAGACAGTTAATTTAATTGCTTGGTTAGCAGCAATGCTTTGTGCTTGTTCTTGTAAAGAAGGCAATAACTCTTCATTAATAGCTTCTACAGGCGAAAATAAAATAATAGGTACCTTAGACTCACTATCAAATTCCATACGAGTAACTACCCTTCCAGCACTAACACCGTTGTTAGCCAACATTTGAATATACGGTTTAAATGGCCACTTACCTTCGGCTTCCTTACCAAAACATGAAGTTGCTGGCAAAACTAATTGCATAACATCTCCTTGTGGGTCATTAGGTAAAACAATAGCTAACCTCCAAGACAATCTGCATGCCATACCTGTACCCCTTGCACCTGAACCCCGCACACTATAAGGACATGTGTGACAAGATTCAGATTGAGGAGTCTTAACTTCTTCATCAGGTGTTTTTGAATCATTAGACCAGCATACAGGACTTACTTTTTTACCTTCTTCATATGAATCAACATAGTAACTTCTCGATGCAGTGTGAGCCATCTTTACAATAACCACATTCATATAAGAATTTTCTACGGCACTAACTTCTCTGCCCCCTACTATTTTTCTAAATACCTTTCCTTGAATTGAAATACGTTTAGTTAGATTTACATTCGATACAGCAAGCGTATCCTTATCTAAACCAGAACCTACAAGGTTAGGATTATTTTTTAATATAGATTTAAGGGTATCTACGATTTCGTACCCCATTGAGCTACAATGTCAGAAATATCCTTATCGTTTTTACTCCCGCTATCAGTCGTAGTTTCTTTCTTTACCACCGGTTCAGGAATAGATTCAACAACTTTTGGTTCAGGCACAGTTTCGCTTTCTTCAAAAACTTCTGCCGTATTTTCTGCATTATGTGTATAACCCGTAGTCTCTTCAAAACCAAAATTTGCTGGGTCTCTTGAGCCTTGTACTAATGCTATAACTTGCACCGCTCTCATCCTTAAAGTAACTCCTGCACCTATTGCGGCAGTGCAATAAGAAGCCACTTGTGCATTTACTCGTATTTCTGAGCCACCCCAGACATCTACTCCGACCATAGTTTTACCTTTAGCATCATATATATTAGGTTTATATTCTGCTTTAGTTTTAAATCTAAAAATAACATTCCCAGTCGGTTGATTATCGTCATCAAGTTCATCTCGATAAGGGGGGTTTACTGTTTTAATTTCTTTCTGCTTTTGTTTCTTTGTTTCAAATAATACTCTTGCTTGAAAAACTTGATTAATAGTATCAATCAAAGGTTTTGCATCTTCTTTAGATAATACTACATCGGTTTTATACTGAGGAGCTACTTTAAAACTTGAATTCCCAGTATCTGGTTCTTTCAACCACGGATATAATGCTACTCCTTTTGGTGTTGTAATTATTACTTTTTCTTCCATATATTCTTGCGCCATTGTATATTTCTCCTTATTTAGATGACGGTTTACGAACTACTATATTGAACTCCCTCATACTACTAATACCTGGAGGCAGTCCTTCATCAGGGCGGTTAGATAAAAACTCTTTAAAGTTTGTCTGATGAATGCGTTGTTGAAATAATTCAACAGCTTGGTTATCTAAAACAAACTGTTTAAAGTTACCCCAATCACTACAAACATAATTTTCTTTAAGTGATTTAATTATCGTTCCGCTTGCTGTTCTTATGCTATTAGCACTTACTTCATTGCAAGAGTTAAGCATTACTTCTTCAAGCCTTTGTAAATCAGCTTTTAACTCTTGTTCTTTTAGCTGAAATTCCCTAGCTAAACTATCACGTTCATTACGAATAGTTAAATAAGTTTTAACTAACTCATCCAACTGAATCTTATCTGAATCTACTACTTCTTCCTCAATATTATTCACTCTCTAACTCCTCTCTATATAAATCAACTAAACTTGTATGCTGGTCTACTTTACCTTGTAACATAGCATACATCCTTTTTTCAACATCAGACCCTTGTAGGTGAACAACTGTCATTTTGTTCTTTTGTCCTACCCTATCTATCCTAGCAACACATTGTAAATAAACTTCTACACTCATAACAGGAGACCAAAACACAACTGTGTCTGCTTTAGTCAACGTCACTCCGTGAGATGCTGATTGTGGTTGTATTACTAAAACTCTAGGTTCGTCTTGAGTTTGAAACCTATCTATAATATCAGCTCGTTTTGTGGCTGATACATCCCCATTAATTACTTCATTACTAATATGGTTATCTTCTAAATGCGTTGAAACAACATCAATAGTGTGCCGGAAGGGGACAAAAATAATAACCTTATGGTCTGTTTCAAAAATAACTTCATCTAACGCAGACAACCGAGGTTTTATATCAAATTCTATAACTTCTCTTTTATCAGTGTAAACTGCACCACCAGAGATTTGTAACAACTTAGTTAAACCTGATGCTGCATTAACAGCGGTTACTGATTCACCGCCTGCTTCAAATAACATTTGCGTTTTTAATTGTTTATAATATTTTTCTGCCTGTTTGGTTAATGGCACAATACGAGTCTGATACATCACGCTTGGTAAATCTAGACACTGGTCTTTAGCAAATCTAATAGCAGGTTGTAAAGCTTTAAATACATCATCCTTCGCAGTTTTTTTAGGTAACCATTTAAATCTAGAAATTTGATACATTACTTTATCTCTCCATGTAGCTGAAAACTTAGGTATATTCTCAGGGCATACCATCTTAGCTAACCCGTAGGCATCGAGAGGAGATTGTGAAGCCGGTGTTCCAGTCATCATCCAAAGCATAGTATCATCAGTAATTAAATTTTTTAAATTTTTCCAACGAGCTGTTCTTGGAGACTTGTATGCATTACACTCATCTACTACAATCAAATCAAATTTTTTCTTTTTAATCTCATCTCTAATTACTGCCACACCATCGTAATTGATTATAATAAAATCATAATCTCCTTGTATTATCTTTTTTCTTTTATCTGAACTACCATGACAAACTGCTGAAGTTCTATGCATACAGGTATTAAATACATCTCCTTGCCATGCTGAATACATAATTGAAAGAGGACAAATAATTAAAACTCTTTTTACTTTGCCGATGTTCATTAAATAATCAGCCGTCCATAAAACACTAGATGTTTTACCCGTACCAGCTTCATTAAAACAAAAAGCTTTATTATTAATTGATAAATATTCAGATGTAGTTTTTTGATGGGCAAAAGGTTTATACAGACCTGGCCAATTATAATCTCTAGTCATAGGAGAGGGTAAATTAGGTTTGAATGTAGCTAATTTATTTAATTGAGCCATTTCTTCAGCACCCCAGTGAATTAATAAATCCGCCATTCCTACTCGTCTTGGAGTTACTATTGTGCTTTTTTTGATATTTTTTGTCGCCTCTTCAGCTACATCAAGAGGCAGAGTCATGCGTATTGCTTTATCATATACGACGCAGGGGTCGTAATAAGTATGTACTACTTTCATTAACTATATCCTTAACTAATAAACTACACTCGGTAGTTAGGTCTAAAACTATACTATTAAATACTAACTTTAGTCAACTATTATTTTACTATTTCTTTTTAGTTTTCTTTTTTCTTTCTCTTTTACTTTTTTCTGATACTAATTTACCCGCAGAATTTCTTTTAAATGAACGGTTTTTAGATTTAGTTTGAATAACTAAACCGTCTTTGTTTTTGCCCCCTTTGGACAATGCTTTTTTGTGAGCAATATCTTTTCCTTCCCGTTTATCCGCCTTACCATTTTTATTTTTATCAGGTAATTTTTTATCTAATAGCCTACGTGCTCTAGCACGAGTCGCTCTAGATTTTTTTTCATCACGTTTTTTCTCTAATTGCCATTCCCTTTTGTAAGGTCTAGGGCTTTTTGTATATGCCATTTTTAGCTACCTTTTTACACCATCGTATAAATTCTTTGACTGTTAAGTTATGCCTAAATGAGTTTACAGCTCTGCAAACCAACTGAACATTGTCTATATTATACTCCCCTCCTGCAATTATTCTATCTATACTTGCGTTAGTTTTTATGTATATCCCCCTTACTTTCTTGCAAGTTAGTCTTTCACCTGACAATGCACACTTACCATTTTGTTTATATAAAAGTTCAACTAACTGTTCAGCAGTAATGTCACCTTTTTTCTTTGATAGTAAATGTTTAAAATATAAATTCCAATTACCTGATAGTCTTATATATTTTTTATTTGCTTTATTAATTTTTCCGCACTGAGCTGAACAACATAAGTATTTAGGATGGTGAGTTATAAACTCTTTACCGCATACTATGCAATTTACTACCACCGTCTAGGCTTCCAATGCTCACAACTTTTAACTGGACACCAGCCGCACAAAGGAGTCGGGTTTGGTGCCCATGTATCGTAATCATAACTTGTTTCTAATCTTTTCAATGGTTGTTCAAACATTTTCCAAGATTTATCCATATCTTTACGGTGGTATTCTTCATTTAAAAAACTATTTTTCATGATAAACAATAACCCAGCTTTTATTTTTTGTACTTCAGGAAAATAAGTAAACAACATTAATGCCATTAATCTTAATTGTTTAGGGTCAGGGTATTTATTGCTACCGGTTTTATAATCTATAATAAAAGCATAGTCTTTATCAACAATAACTAAATCAGCGATACCTCTTACCCACCTATTTTCGCTTTTAAAATTACAAGGTTCTTTGTTATGATTAAGAGCCATTTCAAACTCTGTTAATTTTTTTCCGGGAATAGCTATTAATTTATCTACTACATCTTTAAATCGTTGATAGTTTTTAGCTAATTTTTTGCCTTCTTTTACATACAGTTCTAGTGCTTCATGTACTTCTTTACCATACATCATTGCTTCATTTTCTTTTACAGTGTAGTTTTTAAGGACTCGAATTTCGTGGTATTGTTTAGGACAATTTTGATATTGTTTAAGTGACGAGTAACTCCATGTAAAATCTGTCATTATCTTCCCTGACCACGATACTTTTTAAAAGAAGCTCGAAAGCTTTTATTCATGGAGCTGGTTTTAGGAACTCTCCCGCCTTGACATGTTCTTTTATGAATAGGCTCTCTTACTTTTTCCGTCTGTTTTATTCGTGCCATTACAATTCCTTTGTAGTTTGCATGGGTGATGAGAATGGTAATATCTTATAGTATTATTCTTCATATCTATAGACCTAATTTTAGTATCTTCAGGAAGGTGTATATATTCTTGCAACAAACATTTAGATGCTACCGCGTCGGGTCGGTGCAAAGACATCCAAAGATGAGCGATGTCACACGACTCAAAATTTGCTTGATATTCCCATTCATCTTTTAACGGGTTAGTCGATATTACTAATACGAAAACATATTCTATCATCATTAATATACCTCCTTAATTGCCATACCTATTTGCATAGCTATTTGTGGAACAATAGCGTTACCTAATCCTCTAATTCTGTCCATCCTTCGGGGTACCCCATGAGCCACTCTACCCACGCTGGGTTCAGGCTGCCACTCCCACCGTCCATTTTTACCGAGTCCGCCAACCCTATTGAGTGGCTGTCTTTTCCGTCCTGAGTCAGTCTTCTTCCCGTTGATGATAGGTTCATGTTCGGGTGTTCTATCTCCTGAGTTGTTGGGGTCGGCCATACTCTCTTTGGCTCCACTTGTTTCTTTCCCTCCACTAACTCCGCTAGTCCCCGACCATAACCCTTTGTCGTTCTTCCCGGTTCTTGTGCTCTCGGAGTCGGCCATAATCCCGGGTGCCTCACTTGGTCTTGAAGTCTTAACTGTCTCTGTTGCCCCGAGTCCCTTGTCCAATCCCCTTGAGCCATTTTCTCCAATACCTCTTTGCTCACCGTCCCGCCCGCTGATGTCTCGGGCGTTCGCCACAATCCAAAGCCTTTCTCTTTTGTGGTTGGCATCGACGCTGAGAGCTGGAACATTAAATGTCCGTGCGGAGTAGCCTTGAGTTTCCAAATCATTGAGCACTGTGTCGAGTCCCATGCTAACGTGACCATAAACATTTTCGAAAACGCACCAAGTGGGTCTTTTGGATGTAACAATTTTAAGCAAGTACGGCCAGAGGTGGCGAGGGTCTTCCGCTCCTTTGCGTTTTGGCGACGCAAGACTGAAAGGTTGACATGGGTAGCCGGCTGTGAGGATGTCACAATCTGGGATTTGGGTTGGGTCATTTGCAAGTTCCTTAACGTCATTTAAAATAGGGACATCAGTCCAATGTTTTTTTAATACCTTTCTACACCACTCCTCACTATCACAAAATAAAACCGGAGTGCTTAGTTGAGCCCACTCAAAACCTAAAGCAAACCCTCCTATACCACTACATAAATCTACATGTCTTTTAACAGTCTCCATAAGTATCTCCAAAACCTCCTTCACATGCTATGGGTAAAGTTTCTCCCCATTTAGGTGGACAAGACATTTCTTTTATCATAAAGTCTAAAGCTTCTTGTCTTTTTTCTTTAGGTGCTACACATACTACCGCATCATGAACAGTTAAGATAGGTCTATACTTTTTATTAATAGCATTCATCTGTTCTCCAATAACTATTCTAGCTAATGCTTGTACTACGTTTTCTACCACTGAACCCCCCCAAATGTCAATTTTTCCTCGTCTTGAGTGATAAACAAAGCCCGTACGAGCCCGTGACACGTCTTTCTCGAGTCCCGGGTACCTCAGGTATAGGCTATTTGGTAGTTGAATTCCTTCAGGAGTAACTAATAAACATTTATGTTTACCTATGTAATAAGGCTCTTTACCTTCAGTCCATGATGCTAAATCTTCTAAAGCTCGGTCGCAATCTTTCCACAAATCTATTACTTCATGGTTTAAATCTCTGTAAACTTTAACTAATCTTTTACACTCTTCATCATTTAATTTAGCTCCGGGTGGCTGCGTTTCTAATGTGTGTTGTAGTTTGTTCCATCCTGTCCCATAACCTAAACCTAATATGCAAGTCTTACCAACAAACCTTTCTGTTTTATTTCGCTTATCTATTTTTTTGTTGTACACCTTTGATGCAAAGTTAGAATATACATCTTCTCCATTTCTAAATTGTTCTACCACATCATCTTGTCCCGCAAGCCACACTAATATACGAGCCTCGATTTGCGACGAATCTACATTAAGTATTACATGATTGTCAGGTGGGAGCACTGCATTCTTTAAAGCTTTCTTTTTAACATCACGGCTTGGTAAGTTTTGAAAATTTACTTTTTCAGAGCCAGCCCATCGACCAGTATGAGCACCATAATATTTTAAAGGTATGGGTAATAAACCTTTGTTGCGAGCACCAATGTCTATAAATCTTTCTATACGTGCCTCTTCCATAGTAGATTTTGTACCTAACCTTACCGCACATAATTCTTGAATAAAGCCGTCTTCATGTTCACATAGTTCTATAAAACCTAAATCATTTTTAGCCAATGCAAAAGTTTGTTTACCTGTTGCTGGACTTTCTTTGAGAGGTACTACAATCCCTAACTCTTTTAAAATTTCAGCAAACTGTTTATTGCTTGCTAATTTTTTACGTACCTCCTCCTCACTATCACACCCAAGTTTTGATATTAATGCTCCTAATAACTTTTTCTTCTCTTCTCTTACTTCATTTAACCTTTGCACCAAAAGTCCATCATCTACTTGGAGCAATGGCTGAGTAAACATTCTAATGGTACAATCTATAAGTTCCAGTTCGCTACCTGGAAAACTTTTACTAAGAACCTGAAATAGTTTAGAAGTAAGGTTTACATCATTCTTACAGTATTCACCGTACCTATGTAACTCATGCGGTTGAAAGTCTTCTAATCGTTTACCTTTAGCATCCAGAACCTCTGTACCTTTTTCCCCTAATTCATAACGTTGAGCTAAAACTTTCAGTGAACCCCCAGCATTTATTCCATGCAAAGCACGTGCCATACACAAAGTATCTAAGTAAAAACTGGGAATAATATTAAATACCCAAGAAAGAATCGCACCATCAAAATGAATATTGTGGCAGAGTAAAGCGGACGAATCCCAATCAAAAGAGTCTAATATTTTTTGTAGCTCTTCATGTGTACCGGAATACCAAGTAGTAGTAGCATTATTAATTTGCACGGCAAAACCAATAACTTGAAACTCAGGGCTTTTGATATACTCTTCAGTAGTCAAACGGTTAAGTCCATACCCTGTATCGTAAAACGTTTCAAAATCAAGTGTTATTATTTGTTTTATTTTTCCTCTCCTTTTGATTTGGGCATAACCCTTTTAAATCTCTTGTATGTGTACACCACCATTTTTCATAAAAGAACTTTGCAGGGCTACCACATACATGACATACTCTTTTAGTTTTATTATAGTTTGTTGGCATAAAGAGTATGCTCGTCTCGGCATTCGGCTGAACACCATCTTCTTTTATCTTTAATAGGCTTTTCACACCACATACACTTCCCACTATCATTTTCCTCAATAGATATATCTACACTTTTTAGTGTAGCATCCAACTGTTTTTGTATCTCATCGTTGGCTATATCTATTTCGTCAGTCATTAATATAATCCCCTATTGAACGGACTTCTTTTTATTCTTTGCTTGTCTGTCATTTTTGGTGGTAATTTTAACAACCCTTTCTTGTCCCACTTTTCTAATATTGAAACTGCACATCCCGCGTACAAAGCTATTTTTGCTCTTGATGCTTCAGGTTTTTTTATCATAAAGTCTTTGGCTCTCTGTAATATTGTTTCTTGCTCTTCTTTTGAATATGGCACTGTTATCCTTTCTGTTTATTTTATTTTCGCTGATTAGCGAATGCTGGTAGGGAGTCTACGCAGCAACTGGTGATGCACGCGGGAGCTTTAGTCTTCACAACTACCGCCCACACAATGTTTGTTATTTAATATTTCATCAGCCACATCATCTAAAGCTTGATGGTGTGCCTCAGTCGTATCTTCTAACTTCGGTTGTGTGTGCTGGTAATATTCTTTTAACTTGTTTGCAAACCAAGCAAGTTTACCTGCATCATCTACAGCGTCTTGCTCTGAACCTTTTAATCCTATACGCGTGTCATATTTCATAATTGTACCTTTTAAATAACCTCTGTATTCCTCGTCTGTTAGTTTAGCACGAATAATTTTTATTGTTTCAATACCTTGCGTATAGTGAAAAGGGTTGTTTATATTATCTTCCATATGAGTTCTCTTATAATAGATTAATTAGTAACGACTCTAGCATATCCACGTTGAGTTCGTCAATTACTACTGAGAATCCTTCAGCGGTTTGAATGTCTTTGAGATGTTTCTTTTGAAGTGCAGTGGGTTTACCTCCGTTGGCTTTGCACTCTATACCAACGAACCTACCTTTATAACAAGCAATGATGTCCGGCACGCCACTCGCACCATAGCCACCTGTTGAGGGCATGCAATGATATGCACCTAATTTATCTAATATCTTTTTTACTTTTATCTTTACTTTTTTTTCCGGTGTCATCCTCACATGGTATCATAAGGTGCAGGGCCGGGCAGCAAATTACGCACCTCTTTTTTAACTACACAACTTATCTATTTCGTTTTTATCAAGCACAATCACATACATATTTTCGGATGCTCTCCAACCTATATATGTAGAATCATGTATTTGTTTATGGCAATACATATCTACTTCAATAAGTTTATCATCAGGTATATAAGAATTAGAATCGGGGGATACTCGTATTATTGTTAAGTGGGTTTTAATTATATTTGGTAGGTTATCAGGAGTGTATATCCTAATAAGATTATTGAATAAATACAGTTTATAAAAATTGTTAGTTCGCTGATTAGCGAAACACTGCTCCAACGCCACAAGATAATACTGTGGCGACAAAGAATGTGGCACTGGAGACATTGTTATAGGCTTATTGTTAAGCATTCATAACCACTTCAGGAAAAATTAACCAACGCATATTAAAGAAGTTATGTTGATTCCTATCAAGAACGTTTATATCAAGGTCTTGCAACAACTGTAGATTAACTGTGTCGTTTGTAGAACTATATGATTCATTAGCAAACAAACCCTGTACGGTATTATTATCCTGCAAAGCTAGTTTTACTAACACTACTGTTGACGCAAGTTTATCAAAGTATTTTGAATCTTCAATTGTTTCAACGTGTTCCGTATCTGTTACAACAAAAGTAAAATTACGGAAAGGATAGTCAAGTGTAGGCGGTGGTAAACTCTCATCCTTAACAAACTTACCTTTAACAACAACTAAAGAATCTTCACAACAAGCACCAAGTAAAAATAAATTAGAGGCGGTAATAATTTCACTTCGTTTATGTTGTAAATCTTCAATTGTTTTGGTAACTTCATCTAACTGTTGTTTTTTCTTATTCATTACTTCATGCATTTCAGTAGACATAAGCTTAGTTTTTGTATGGTGGTCAAACAAAGCGTCTTGTTGTTCCTGAGACATGTAGTAAACATTTCTTTTCTCTCTTTCAAGATTGTCTACAGTTCGTTTATTGTCCAGTACATGAATGTTATCCACTTTAATTAACTTTTCATTGCCGAATGCTTCGCGTGCACCAACTGCATTAGCTTTGTACAGACTCATTGGTTCTATCTTTCTTTTTCTTATGCCCTTTAGAATAGATGCCACTTTAAAAGATTTAAGAATTCTTCTATCATCCTTTGCCGTACCTCTACTCTTAACATTCCTCGCAAACTTTATACAGAAAAGTAAGTTTTCGCTGATTAGCGAATGAGTACAGTAAACTATACCGTAAGGCATACCACCCAAAGATAACATAAAACAATCTTCAGATACTTCTTCACGACTATAATTTTGTCCGTCCGTTGTAGTCTCAGCCTCAACCCTTTCTTTTGTTTGTATAAACCTATCATTAGACAAATCAAATACGTCTTCTTGATAGAATGCAGGTTTCTCTTCATAATTACGTTCAACATACTCAACAACTAATCCAAGTGCTCTTGTTACTTTAAGTCCATATTTTTTATGTAGCTTTTCTATCAAGGGTAAAGTGTTTGAGTTCTTTACCTTTTCAATAAGTTCATCAGTTTGCAAACAACTCTCAATATATTTTTTCATTTCTTTTTCCTCTCTTTGTTATCTAAGTTAATACAAAATACAGGTGGTTCTACTTTTACAAATATACTATTGTTATGTTTCAAAGACTCTAATAGAAACCCTTTCTTTGCATGACAGTGGTACACTTTGTTAGCATCAACTTGCGATACCATGTACGTTAATGCACCTATCCATGCTACTGCTAACCCCACCAAAAATGGTGGTAGATAATTATAAATAAACTTTATCATATTAATATCTCCCTTGTTAAGAATCCTAGTGCAAAGCCAATAACTATACCAAGCAAATACCAATTACGTTTCTTACGTCTTACTTCAAAAGTTTCGTAGTTCATAATGTTTCTCCTATGATTAAAAAATTTAATTGCTCTCATACTTCACTTTCTTACCACTTGGTACTTCTAGTTCTTTATTTTCTGTTATTACCCATAACGTAGGTGTTGATATGTTCCACTCTATATTGCTTTCTACATATCCGTCAGTAAAAACAACAACTGCATCAGCATTAATGTTATGTTGATTAATGTATTTACTCACACATGAAACTCTAGTGCCCCCGCCTCCTTGTGGTTTTAGTACACCAGCAAGGTTTGTGTAATCAGTGAATGGTTGTACTCCATGCACTCTGTAATCCCACCAAATAACTCTAAGCATATCAGGGGATATCACTTCACATATATGTACCAACTCAGAAGTAAATTGGTCTATGTCTCCTTGCCGGATTGAACCGGACGTATCTATGGCAACTACCAACTCTCCCATAGTTTCGTTCTCCAAAGACGGTAGATAAAGTTCGTTTGCCATCAAGCGTTTATTAAACTTCCGCCATGAGTATTCATCTGTACCTTTAATAGATGAAACTACAAAGTCTCTCAATACATCTTTCCAATCTATTACAGGTTCTAATAGTTCAGTGATAGCACGTGGTATTTCTACACCTTGTTTTCCGGCTAACAAACTACCCTCACGCAATGCGGCATCAATTTTTTTAGTGTGTTCTTTAACTTCATTCGGTGTCATTGATTTAGTAAAGTCATGTGTATCAAACGAACCCTTTCCATATTTAGTCTCAAACTTTTTAGGGTCATGTTTCTGTTGCTTTTTCAAATCCTTAATGACATCGTTCACACTCCAATTGTGATACTTAGAATCATAGTACCAATCCTCTCCGATAGTTACACTAGGTTTATCATTGTGAAGTACACCAAGATGAACAATAATATCGTTTACTACATAGTCCATTGCTATGTTCGTAAGTCTAGCGTCTTCTTTCATTTGCTTTTTAAAGCGTACCGGATGATTCAAAGCACAGTGTAACGTTTCATGCAAAGCCGTTGCCCTAACTTCCGTGTCAGGTCTCGACTCAATATACTTTCTGCCATAATACTTATTAACCCCATCTGTACATGCGGTGGGACAATCATCAACTATCTTGTTTTCTCCCATTAGCAACACTCCGGAATACAAAGCACTTTCTTTTTGTCTCATAAGAAATATGGTTGCTTTCTTAAGAGACGTTTCAGCATTATCTTTCTTCATATCTTTCCCCTCTGTTCGCTGATTAGCGAATGATTAAAATAAAATAAAGTTAGTTTTACACCACTTGGTAACTTCCGCATTAGTTCTTGCAATCTTTCTACACTTCTCATGATGTACAATCATAGTAAAAAAGGTTGCTTGTATTTCATCTCTAGGTATGCGACTCAAGTATGTTATTACTGCACTTAGATTCGATGCATTTTTAATCTTGTCACTTGCTTGAAACATAAGAAACAATTGTCCGGATACACTCTCCGGTATCGGTGTAGTATCAGGCTTATCTATTATGTCATCAAAGGTAGGTAACTCTTTCTCAAGCCTCACGAAAGCCATCAACTGTGCACTCGCACTCTCGCCCAGTGTACCTGCTAGTCCACAAAGAGTAGCATTTTCTCCAATGGTATCTTTATGTTCCATAATAGTGGATGCCAATGCCAATGAACGCGGTGATACAAAAGATAACATCTGCTTGTTAGGCTTGAATATGTATGCATTATTTTCCTGTTCAGCATCAAGATAACTTGCCAAACAACTAGGTACATTGTGAACAAAGGCTCGTATGATTGGATGAACCCCATTGTTACCCGCCCACTTCAACCAACTATCAACATCAGGTTTTTGCATTTGAAATATACACACACGATTACCGGCATGAGATAACATAGCGTCACCCACTCCATCACTCTGATTGTTAGAAGTACCAAATACCATTGAACCCTCCGGTAAAGGTATATCCCCCACTGTTCTTTCAAGCATAAGCCTAGTGAAAATAACTTGTAATAACTTAGGCGACTTCATAAACTCATCAAGCAATATAACTTTAGGTTTCTCACTATCAAGTTTAAAGATAGAGCCAACATAATTTTCTAGTGTCTTAGTCTGATGATTCGGTATAGTCATAGCAATATCAGACATATCTTTTACCGGACAATCAACATAGATATAGTCATACTTGTCTCCCATATCATCTTCAAGCATTTTTAGTAAAGATGTTTTGCCCACACCGGGTTCACTCTGAATGATTGGTGTCAGCGTTGTTGCAATTTTTGGTATGGTGGTACGTAATTCATCAATGGTCACTCTCATTACTATCTCCTTGTATTCGCTGATTAGCGAATGGTTAATTAAATTTAGATAAGATGTTATCAATATCTGATTTTACTTTGTCCCTTATCGCATCACTCTCTCGTAACGATTGGGTTGTTACTCCACCTAACGATTGGTCTAGTTCTTTGATAGCACTATCCAATTTTGTAGACATCTCGTTCTTAACAGGTTGGAATTTCTTACACGTGTTTATCAATGCTTTTGCCTTGTCAAAGGTTACATCATAGATAGCACGCTTTACTGTTACTATTTCCCCTTTGGGAGTGTTACGTTCAACTACTCCACAACAATGAGAAATACTTTTCATTACATCAAGCACCCTGTGTGTCTGCTGCGTAACAACATTGTTCACAATCTGTTCCGCTTGATGTTCATACTCTTGCTTTAGGTCTCTTGCAATATCCTCAGATATACTACATCTAAAGTCATGGCTTGGTACTTCTGAGACATACAAGTTAATATCAAACTTATCCCTCACGTGTTCAACATCAGGATAATCATTCACATCAAACATATCACCATGTTTAAATGCCATGTCAGATACTAACGTCTGATACTTACTCACAAAATCATCAACTAATTCGTTGAAGGTATCTTTTAGATAACCGTATTCCTCTTTGAAAGAGATTAAGTTTGCGGTAGGAATTAAGTCTTGGCTATCATTCCAACGGTAAGTAGATTGTTTAACCCATGTGTAAATAGCTTGCCTATGGTTCACAATCTTTTTATGTTGCTCGTTGTTTGCGAACAAATACTTAACAAACTTACCGGCACTTTCATCTGCTTTTTTTGATGAGGTTATCTCATTGGATATACCTTTGTCTTGCTTGGTTGCAGTCCACACATTAACATCTACACTCACCAACAAACTGCTAGTGGCTAAAGAAATTATGTGGTCAGGTTGATTAAGTTCAGTCATTATCCATCCTCCTTTTCAATTAGTGCGTCTACCTGTTGTTCAAGTCTTTCTACAATTTCTTCGTGTGTCCAGTTAGGACTATCGCCCTTGATTAAATCACACAACTCCTCGTACAGATGTTTGTATCCTTGAATTATCTTTATCGGTTTATGTTGCTCTCGATTCACCCCATTTATCATGCGGTTATCTGATGATAAATCTGCGGTTATTTCTACATCAATCGGTTCACCCCAACTCATCTGAGTCTGCACTTGGTACTCTGCATCATCTTGGTCACATGCCATAACAGTTATGGGTTCATAGTGTTGCTTAACATACACAGTAAATTCTTTCATCTTCATTCTCCCTTTACTTCTTCAAGTTCAAAATTTTCACTCTCCTCTGGTACTAATTCATAAAATCCTAGCGAATTTGCAACATCCACTTGGTTATATTTCTTATCCCAACCATAAAAACTAATATACTTTTTGCCATTATCTTCTGATTCCCATATATTAAAATCTATTGTTTTATTAGGGTGCATACCCTCAAATTCTACATCTACATCTAC
>CAACVF010000004.1_pt1 | contig 40643 bp, 58 predicted proteins | sample 2381781 | NCBI WGS metagenome assembly CAACVF01 (sample SAMEA5211967, study PRJEB30684) | marine metagenome | biome: Marine; feature: Epipelagic; material: Water | collected 2015-10-15 | depth 60 m | reverse complement strand
GTCAAAAGGATGATGTGCCTGCTATGCTTATGGCAGGTGAATTTGTATTGAATAAAAATGCTGTCAAGGGTTTAGGCAATGGTGATCTCAATAAGGGTATTGAGAGAGCTTATGCCATGCAGAACCGACTTGCATCACAAGGAGCGTAAGAATGGCTGATCCATATGTAACAGTAAATCGCCGCCCAGAGTATCTTGAGTTACGAGAGAAAGCACTCTTAGATGCGATATTTGGCGAATATGATGAAGCCACAGGTTTTAGCGGGGGTCTTATGCAAGACCCTAATATGTTTAAGATTGCACCATTTAGACTAGCACAACAAATGGGTAGAGATCCCTCCACAGGCGAAATTACAGACTTTGGACTTGAGACATTTGCATCTCAAAGATTATCTCAAGATCAAGATGGAGATGGAACACCTGATTTTATGCAGCGTACAGATCCATACTTCAATCAAGCGCAATCAGGTTTGGGTCAGGGATTAGGTGCGTTAGGTCAAGCTAGAGATATTATTTCAGACCCAATGTCTGTTCAAAACTATATGAATCCATTTCAACAAGCTGTTATAGAAGAAACAGAGAGAGACATTGATCGTCAAGGTCAGGTTGCTTTGAATAGAGCTTCAGACCAAGCTATTAAAGCAGGGGCGTTTGGTGGATCGAGGCAGGGCATACAGGCCGCAGAGGTCGAGCGCAACATCATGGATGCGAAGCGCAAAGCTACAACAGATCTTAGAATGAAAAACTATGCACAGGCTCAAAAAGCTGCACAAGAGTCAGGTAGACTTGTTGGTGGTATAGGGCAATCTTTTGGAACTTTGGGCACTCAGGCTGCTGATACTGGTCGTGTGTACGGTGCTATGGCACCTGCGGATCTAGCCTTTATGCAAGGCACAGGAGAGGCTGAAAGAGCCTACCGTCAGCAAACAATTGATACAGCTAGACAAGAATATCAAAGACCAACTGAACAGGCTTTATTGCCTTATAATTACGCATATGGTGCAATATCTGGAACACCTTCTGCGGGTCTTTATAGTCAAACACAACAACCAATGTATGGCACAAACCCAATGTTAGCTGGGATAGGAGCATATACCGCCCTTCAAGGTATTGGTCAGCAGAGATAAGGCGAACAATTATGGCGAATCCTTTAGACGCTTACGGAAAAGTATTAACTGAAAGAGGTCTTGGCACTCCAAAAACAAAATTAGAAGCCATGATAGAAAGTGGTGAACTAACAGATCCTTTAAAACGATTTCCCGTAAAAAAGGGAAGTGGTCTTGATGACGTTCAAAGATTCTTTATGGGTCTTGGTAATACACTTAAAGCTGGTGGTGCAAGTAAAGCTCCGGGTGGAGCTTATTCACCTTATGTTGTTCCCAAAGATGTACAAGAAGCCACTAAGCAGATTGTTGAAGCAGGTAATGATGATACATTTGAATTTATTCCACCACCCGGATATGAAGAAAATTTAACAGTTGGAAAAACGATAGAACCCGGAACAAGATTCTCTACTAATGATACCGAAACAACTGGTGGTCAAGGTAAACTTGGAACTAAATTAAAAGGCGGAAGAGGTGATATAGTAGAGTCTCCCGGAGAAAGAATTGCTTCACTAATCGCTGATAAAACTGAAGAATTTAGAGCGCAAGAAGCAAAGATAGCTGAAGCACAAGGTATGCCTCAAGAAAAGCTCGTGGGTAAAGGGGTAGAGGCTCCAGACGAAGCCGTAGAAACTTTGTTTAATGACAGTCTTGATGAATATATAGCTGCAGCTAGAAAAGCTGAATTTCCCGGAGCAGGCGCAGAAAAAACCAAAGACGAATATTTAAAAGAATTTGCTGAATTTACTGGAATGGATATTAGTGGAAAACCCGATATTAGTAATGCTGTAACTATGTGGGGACTTTCTATGATGCAAAATAGAGCAGGTAAAAGTTTTAACGTAGGTCGTTTACTTAGTGAGATTGGCAAAGCAGGCGAAAAAGCCATGCCAGAATTAATAGCTGCTAAAAAAGAAGCAAAACAAACTAGATTTTTAGCGGGTAAATATGCTTTAGAATCTAGATCTAAAGATAGGGCAAAGGCTGCAGATGCTAAATTAAAAGCTATGCAGAAGTCTAAATATTATATTATGCCTAAATCAGAAGGTATTAGCGGGTTTCTTTCTATTATGGATGAATCCAAACCTACCTTTTTAAACGCTGCAGAGTTTGGTGCGTTAGTTGATAATCCAGATTTTGATAAAGAATTTGATATTATTACTGAAGAAAGATTTTCTGGGTTAGTAGAGAAGACTTTAGAATCTAAAGAATCCTTAGAATTGTTCGGGACAACAAAATCAGATGTTGTTTTGTTTGGCGATGATGGCGCGGATAAAATGTTTTCTTTTAAAGTAAATGACATAAATCCCAATTTGCCTGAAGGAAAATCACCTAGATTTGGTAAAATGACTAACCCCGGTCAAGCAGATCAAATTTATAGAGGTTTAGCAGACGCCCTTCGTGATATAAATAAATTTGAAGAAACTTTTGCAGGAGCTTTTGCAAATATAGATGACGATGGAGCTACGTTACAAGCTCAAGCCAAAAACTTTTTTATTCAAGCTGCAAATAGACTTGGCGTTGATGTAGATGCAAATACGCCTACAGCACAGTTAGACAAATTTGTTACTAAACTTCAGGCTCAAAACGCATCTGAAATATTAGGTGAGGCAGGAAAAACATTATCAGATAATGACCGTAAACTTGTAGCTAAAATAGTAGGAGATTTGCCCGGTCTTTTAACTGGCTCCCCCGATACGTTAAGAGCGAGACTTCTTGAGCTAAAATCTGAAATTGTTGATAAAAATAGAAGAGAAATTCTTCGTGCTTTTCAAACAATGGATAGTTATACCAGAAGTGATTATAGTGAGCTTTATGGAGATGCTGAATGGTCAGAGGATGATCAAAATAGATTATTAGATCTTAGAAAACAACAAGGCGCAAAATGAACAATCGTCAAGAGCTACAGATAAGAGAGCTTCTCAATCAAGGTAATTTAAATCAAAGACAAGAATTAAATTTAAGACTTGCTCTAGCAGGTGATATGGATGCTGATGAGGCTTTAGGTTCTGCATATTTACAAAGCTTGTTACCTAGAAAAAGTTTTGAAGATTTAGTTCTTGAAAAAAGAGGTACATCTCCTGAAGAAGAAATAAAATTTGATAGAAAATCTGGTATAAAAAGTGCTAAGTTAAGATCTAGCCTTGGTGCAGCAGAAAATAGAGAAGAAGAAGACAGTATTCTTTATAAGTTTGGCCTTACTCAATCTGATTTTATTAGAGATAAAACGGGTAATTTAGCATTAACACCAGATGGCGCTAAGAAGTTTGGCGTAAATACAGAAAAAAATATCCTAATAGATGAAGAGGGTTTTAGCCGTTATGATTTAGCTGATTTAGCCGCTATATCTCCAGAATTAACGGGTGCTATCGCAGGCGCTGTAACAGGACAAGCTTTAATACCCATTCCTATTCTGGGTGCAATGATGGGTGCTTTTGCAGGTGGTGCTGGTGGCTCTTTAGTTGAAGAGGGTATAGAAGCCGCTGCAGGGGTATCAAAGCAAACTGCAGGTGAAATAGTAAAAGATGCAGCCATAGAAGGGGCTATAGGTGCCGCAGGTGAGGGTGTCGTTGGTGTTTTAGGTAGAGGATTTAATTGGCTGAGAAAAGGTCAAAAGAGTAAAGCTGACGAAGATACAATCCTTGCTGTTGGCATGGGAAGAGAAGAATTTGGCATAACCGCAGATCCGGGCAGATCAGGATTTAATCCAATATTAGCTAGAGGCTTTGCAACTGGTGAAAAAATATTTGGAGGATCACCTAGAACTTACAAAAATAATATTAATATACAAAAAGCCTTAACTGATTTTAGAGACATAAGTGGTGATGTTGATCCAAATTCATTAGGTGCAGCTCTTTTTGCAGCCAGAGAAACTGGTAATAAAGTTGTTACAAATAGAGTAGAAGATGCTCAAAAAAATGTTTTAAAACAATTTCAATACGTTGCAGATGATTTGGGTAGAGCGGCAACCAAAGATATAGATCAAATTAATTCTGATTTATTTGACGCTTGGAAGAGAGCATACAAAGATTTTGAAAGTGTGGCAGGTGCAAAATTTACATCAATTGATGAAGCAGTAAAAAGCGCAGCAGGTGACGCAAATATTATTCCTGTAAAAGATATAAAAGACTTCGCTAAAAACAATAAACAACGCTTTGATGGCTCTGTTTTAACAGATAGCACAGGAACCACAGTTACAGCGTTACAGAGCCTTCAAGCACTTGGGAGGGGTAATAAGGCTTCTTTTGCACAATTGTATAATGCAAGAAAAAGTTTGAACGACTTTCTTTCTATGAATCCAAAAGATACTACTTTGCAAAGATACGGTGAAGATCTTTTAAAGTTAATAGATAACAAATTAGAATATTCTAATATCGAAGACATAGTTGGTAATGCAGGAAAAAGTTTAGATGATGCTGGCAGAGACAGTCTTTTAAGAGCTTCTGAAGATATACCAAAAGCCCGTCAGTTTTATAGAGAAGGTATGACTAAATGGGGTGAAGTTGCAGGTATTTCTAATCTTAGCGGAATAAGAAAAGAGTTAAGAGAACTTGGTCAAGTAAACCCTGCGGGGATGATGGATAGATTAGTAAAAAATAATAATCCTGAATTATTAAAAAGAGCAGAAAATATCCTTAAAACTTTAGAGCCAAGTCAATCTGGTAAGTTTGGCATGGAATGGGCAGAGCTAAACGCTAGAATAGGTGGTGAGTGGATAAGAAAAAATATAGGTAATTCTATAAATGATTTAGATCCTAATAATTTTAGAGCAGGTTCTTTCAGAGCTAAAGTAGATGCTCTAGGATCTACTGGCAGTCAATTGTTCGGGGAAGTTGGCTATAAACGCTTACAAAATCTAGCTCGTCAAATAGAGGCTACTAATTTAAATAAAGTAGATGAAAATGTTTTAAGTAGAATTGGCGCTCTTGTTAATGCAGATCAGCCTACCATAGGTTTGTTAAAAGATTTAAGGGATGCGCAAAAAGAGTTTCTTGAATTTAACTCTGACAGAATATTAAAACAATTAGATAGCGGAGATTTAGATGAGGTCGCTGCTGCAAATTTAATAACAAGCCCAAGCACAAGTCCCACTACCGTAAGAAAATTGGTAAAGTTTTTTGACGATCCAGAGTCAGTTCAAAAGCTTCGTGGCGTATATATGGAAAATCTTATAGGAGATTTTGGAGAAAAGTTTGTTTCAGAACCTACAAAAATGACAGAGTTTGGAACTAGATTAATTAAAGAATTTGATTCTGGTAGGTTAAAAGAACTTTTTGGAGAAGAGACTGCAACTCGTATGCGTAAATTTGGAGAAACTTTAAGTTTTAACGCAAAAACTGCAGATGGAGGTGGTCTTGTTGCCGCTCATGTAGCCATGTCACCACTAGCAAATTTAGATAAACTTCTTAGATTTGGCCTTATAACTCGTATGTTTTCTACTGATTTGTTTTACAAAAACTTAGATGAACAATACAAAGCATTAACAGGAAGAGCCACACCAAGAGAGAAAGCAAACATTTTTGGCAGACTCTTAGCTGATTCGATTGCTAAAACAATGACACAAACAGGCGCTCAAGCAGTTGGTGAAAGTATCACTGATATAAAAAATACAGCAGAGAGCGTGGTTCAAAGCACTATTAATGAAGCTAAAAAGTCTCAACCCAAACCAAGCACCAGATCTTTCACTCCTGTTCCTCAAGTTCTGCCACCTGTTTCTCAACAAGGAATTACTTCTCGCAAAGAGCCGCAGGATATATTAGGTCAGATCAGACAAAAAGCTGTACAGAAAAGAAATATTAGACAAAGAGCAAAAGAAAACCCTGCAGTAGCCGCCACATTGCTTGGTGGTCTAGGAAGTGCAGGGTTGCTTTAGTCTTCTATAACGGCGCTTAGTCCGCCAGAAACAGATCGTATCGGTTCGTGAGGCGGTATAAAGCCTTGTTTGTCGTAGGCATCATCAACAATTAAAGAAAGTTGTTGCGAAATATTCCTACGTTTTTTTTGCGACATCTGAACTATTTTCTTATAAGTTTCCACAGAAACGCTTATAGACTTGTATTTAGTAGTTGCAGGCACTAGCATAACTCCCATAATGTACTTGAAACCAAGATATAATCCCAAGTTAAAAAGGTCAAGACCAAAGTACGGTAATAAGAAAACCACCGTACATGGAATTACATTTGACTCTAAATGGGAATCAGAGCGTTACCTCTATTTAAAGTCTCTTGAAAAAGCAGAACGAATCAAAGATTTAGAGCTACAGCCTCGTTACAATATCATGGTAAACGATCAAAAGATCTGTGCATATATAGCCGACTTTAAATATAATAAAGAGAACGCAGATGGCATATGGGAGCATATTGTCGAAGATGCCAAAGGTGTAGAAACCCCTGAATTTAAACTAAAAAAGAAGCTGATGAAAGCTGTTTTTGATATAGATATATATTTATCTAAAAAAATTCCTTGACTTTCATCCCATACTTTGTCATAATTAAGTTTCTAGAAAATTAAACGTGGAGGTTGCCATGAGCAATCAATTACTTGAGCGCAGGGAAGAGCTGCGCGTTGTGATCGCAGGGCTTAAAGAAGAGCTTTCTGATCTAAATGAACAAATCCAAGATACTTGGCTACAACAGGTTCGTGATGCTTTACGAGCCGATGGTAAGGATTTTGGTACAACTACAATCATAGCTGATAATAAAAAGTTTAAGGCTACGGTTCGTAAGAAGGTGACTTGGGATCAGGATATGCTTCGTGATCGCTTAAATAATATGTCACCAGAAAATGCGCAACACTATGGAAAGATTGTTTTTTCTGTAGAGGAACGCAAATACACAGCCGCACCACCAGAAATCAAACAGCAGCTTGAAGACTGCAGAACGGTAGATCTTGGTGCTTTCTCATTCGAAGAGGATAAATAAATGGGTTTACAAATTATAACAGCCGAACAACGGCTTGCAGAAAAGCGCGGTCATAAGATCGTAGTTTGTGGTGCTAGTGGTGTTGGTAAAACAACATTAGCAAAAACATTAGATCCAAAGACAACACTGTTTATGGATCTTGAGGCAGGGGATGCCGCTATCGAGGGACATCCAATTGATGTCATTCGTCCACAAACGTGGGCAGAATGTCGTGACTTTGCTTGTTATCTTGGTGGCGGTAATCCATCTTTGCACGAGGATCAGTGCTATAGTCAGGCGCACTATGAAGGTGTTTGCCAGACATATGGTGATCCAGAAGTTAACTTAAAAAACTATCAAACGCTATTTATCGACTCAATCACAGTCGCAGGGCGTTTGTGTTTTCAATGGTGTCAGCAACAGCCAGAGTCTAGATCAGACAGAACTGGCAAGTTAGATACTCGTGCAGCTTATGGTATGCATGGACGCGAAATGATGTCGTGGCTTACACATCTTCAACACATTCGTGATAAGAACGTAATCTTTGTTGGTATTCTAGACGAATATACTGATGATTATGGGCGCAAACAATATGCGCTTCAGATCGAAGGTTCAAAAACTGGCAAAGAATTACCGGGCATCGTAGACGAAGTTCTTACGATGGCAGTCTTGGGAGGCGAGAACGGCTCTTTTCGTGCCTTCGTTTGCGATGCTCTAAATGAGTGGGGCTATCCTGCAAAGGATCGTTCTGGTAGGCTCGATACACTTGAAGAGCCACATCTTGGTAAACTTATTGAAAAAATGGGTAGTGGGGGAAACACAGAGAGAAAGTTAAACTTTGTGAACCCTAATGAACAGATTTTAACAGAAGGGACAGAAAATGTTGAATCTAAATAACGCAGCGGTGTCAGAAGCACCAACACAAACACGCACACTTATTCCAAACGGTACGCTGTGTCGTGCAATTATTGTGGTCAAAATGGGTGACACAGAGATCCCAGAGTTTGGCAACGGTATGTGGTTTAAAAAGTCAGCCACCTCAAGTGCTAAATGGATGGAACTAGAGTTTACAGTTGTTGGCGGTGAGCATGATAAACGTAAGTTCTGGCATCGTCTTTTTGTCGATGGAGACAAAAAAGGTTCTAGCGGTATTCCAGTAGCCAAAGAGATTGGTTTGTCTACATTACGGCAAATTATTGAAAGCGCTAATAACATTAATCCATCTGATATGTCAGAGACTGCGGTTCAAAGGCGAAACATTGGTGGCGTTAATGACTTGAGTGGAATGGAAATTTGCGCTAAAGTCGGAATTGAAAAAGGCACAAACGGTTATGAGGACAAGAATAAACTCATGGCAGCAGTGACACCGAACCAGAAAGATTTTATCCCTTCTGGACAAGCACCGATGGCGCAAGCCCCTGCGGTTCAACCGCAACAGGCAGCGCAGCCAACATCTGGTGCAGTTCCTAGTTGGGCTAATAAGTAATCTAGCGGCACAGGTTTTTTCCACACCTGCTAGACCTCGCACAGGGGGGGCGAGGGTCCAAAACCCCCCTCCATCTAGACTAAGAAGTGGATTCGGATATGTTACTGCGCCCTTACCAAGAGGCCGCTATCAATGATGCTTGTAAAGCATTAGATAAGCACAAAAACACAATCGTTGTTGCGCCCACAGGGGCGGGTAAAACAATTATGCTGTCTGCGCTTGTAGGCAAAAGATACGAGGACGGTAAAAAAATCCTTGTAATGCAGCATAGAGATGAACTTGTTGATCAAAACAAATCCAAGTTTGAAAGAATAAATCCATACATCACAACAAGTATTGTAAACGGAACTGTCAAAAATTGGAAAGGCGACACTGTATTCTCTATGGTGCAAACAATTTCCAGAAACAGAAATCTTATGGATCGCCCTGCTTTTGATATGATTGTTATTGACGAAAGCCACCATGCAGCAGCCGATACATATTTAAAAGTCATTGATGCAGTTAAAGAAGATAATCCAGATGCAGAGATTGTAGGCTTTACTGCTACACCTAACAGAGGCGATGGAAAAGGTTTGCGAAAAGTATTCAATAACTGTTCGCACCAGATAGATATTACAACACTTATCAGAGAAGGATTTCTCGTACCGCCAAAGTCATATGTGATTGATTGCGGTGTAAAAGATAAACTGAATGATGTGGCTATTAGCGGTAACGACTTCAACATGGAGCAAGTCGAGTCCATTATGAACCGCAAGGTTATTAATCAAAAGGTGGTTGAAGAGTATCTTAATCACGCAGAAGGCAGAAAAACCGTTGTGTTCTGTAGTACAATTAGACACGCAGAGAATCTGTTAGAAGAGTTTTTAGACCAAGGCGTTAATGCAGATATAGTCACAGGAGAAACGCCAAAGGCAGAGAGGGCGCAAACGCTACACGATTTAGTTCATAACGATCTTCAGGTTGTGGTTAATGTGGCTGTGCTTACAGAGGGCTTTGACGCTCCACCAGTGTCGTGCATCATTCTAACCAGACCATGTTCTCAAAAAGCCACAATGGTTCAAATGATTGGGCGTGGCTTACGCACAATAAATCCAGAAGAGTTTCCTGATTTAGTCAAAAGAGACTGCATTGTTCTGGACTTCGGGACAAGCGTACTAACGCATGGATCTTTAGAAGATCAAGTAAATCTAGACGATAAAGAAAAAGGTGAGCAACCGCTCAAGCAATGCCCAGAGTGCGAAGCTGTTATTCCTTTGAACGCTAAAATATGTCCTGTCTGTGGTCATGTATTTGATGGCGAGAAAGAAGAAAAAGAAGAACTTGACGTATTTGAAATGACAGAGTTCGATCTTATGAAGATGTCTCCATTTAGATGGATTAATATGTTTGGGGATCAAAGCCTGCGTATGGCTATGGGATTTGAGGGTTTTGTTGGAGTCGCAAATACCTCAAATCTATCAGTTGCATTTGGTAAAAAATCTAGAGGAAAATTAAAAGTTCTTTCGGTTGGAGATGGTGTGCAAGCTACAGCAGCAGCAGACGATTTCTTGCGAGAGATCGAAGATAGCAATGCGGCTGTAAAAACAAAAAGATGGCTAGATCAACGATTAACGGATAAACAGAGAGTACACCTTGCTGATCAAGGGGTAGATGTTGGGCTATTTGACTTCTCTTGGACGAAGTACAAAGCGGCTTGTATGCTTAGTTTCTTGTGGAACAAGGATGTAATCGAGGCAACAGTGGAGAGGTATCTATGAAAGACGTAAAAACGCGATGGGCAGTATATGATGATGGGCTTAAAATTTGGTTCAATGGTGAATTGGTTGCCAAAATTGATACAAGTGAATTTAAGCACATGGTTTCAGATCTTGCGTTATGGTTAAAGCACAATGATGCAGAGGATAAGGTTGATGGCTAGGTTTGAAATTTTTTTAATTCTTGCGAAAAGAAAAGATGATGATGAGATTTACACAGATAATTTAGAATATGTTTGTTTCTGTGAAGGGTCTTACAATCAAGATGCCATGAGTAAAAAAACAAGTAATGTCATTCAAGGCGAGATAGATGATTCAGAGGATGAGGTTTTGTTTGGTTCAGCCAATATTATTATCAGAGATAAAGTTGTATCTGCAATCAGCTTTCAGAACAAAGATTGTGATCCTGAAGAGATAGATCATCTATTAGATTTAATTTTAGAAGACAAAGAAGAAATAATGCACTGAGGAGGGCGTATGAGTAACGAACCAAAGCCAATAAAAGAGTTGGCATTTATATTAGGAACATTTGGTTGGGACACCAAATTCTCTGATCTTTCAGAAGATCAGGTTCATGTATTAATATTTGCTTTACAGGAAGCAGCAAAACTAACAGAGGAAGTTGAAATTGGGAAACTCGAAGACAAATACTATAAGTCAACAGGCGCTTGGCCTACTACAAGTATCCCCTTCTGATCCACAAGCAGAGGCAATATCGCAAGCAGTAGACAAAGCTATCGTAGAAAAGAATAGCAAACGCGAACGAAGAAAATACTTGGGAGCTTCAAGCATAGGTGACGAATGCAGTCGAAAGATACAGTATCGGTACTTAAACTATCCACAAGACGAGGGTTCGGGCTTCAGTGCAAGAACACTCAGGATATTCGAGTTCGGTCATTACATCGAAGATTACGCTGCAATGTGGTTGCGGGATGCAGGGTTCGATCTGCGAACAGAGGATAAGATGGGAAAACAGTTTGGCTTTTCTATAGCCGATGACGAAATCAAAGGGCACATTGATGGTGTGGTCTGTGACGGTGACGTAGATATGGGCTATCCATGTCTGTGGGAAAACAAGTCAGCGAACGATCAAAAGTGGAAAGGCTTTCAGCGCATGGGGGTAGCAAAGGCAAATCCTGTTTACGCTACTCAGATCGCTTTATATCAAGCCTACATGGATCTTACAGAACACCCTGCGCTCTTTACAGTGGTAAATAAGAACACATCTGAGATTTACTACGAATTAGTGCCGTTCAATCGGGAGTTAGCACAGACGTCAAGTGACAAGGCTGTAAATATCTTGACTGCGGCTAAAGCAGGTGACATTCTACCTCGCATAGCTCAAACAAAAGATTTTTTTCTTTGTAAGTTTTGCGAGTTTAGGGAGACTTGTTGGAATAATTAAAAAAAGCGGGGGATAGGCAAAAGGACTATGATCTACCCCCCGAAGAGGTAAATATGTATATAAGGACAATATAATGTCATTAAGGGTAATTGGCAACACAAGATATGGTAGTGAACCGAGAGATTTAGTCGCAGAGATAACGGATAAAGTTCCGTCTTATGTGCAAATAGAGGCTTTAAAAAATGCTTATCCAAACGGAAGAGTTGTTCGGAATGAGTTTTATCTGGGGTCTTTGAATGGCGAAGCGGGTCAATCTCTCAAGATAAATATAGATCCATCTAGTTCAGAGTTCATGCGAGGCATGGACTTTAACACAGGTGATGGCATCGGGGGTATAACTAAAATCCTGATGGCGGCATATGGTTGGAAAATTAAAGATGTAGCCGAACATTTTGGCACATGGTTGGAAAAACAAAAGACAGAACCACCCATGAATCCAATAAATCCTGCACTTGCCCAGCCGCAGCAGGAACAACAACCCGAACAAGTTAAACAAAAGCGGGTTATCGACTACTCAACGCCATACGATGGAGAGTATTTATACCTGTCAGAAGACGGTGAAATCATCGTTGCGGTCAGGAAATACATCGAACGAGATCAAACTGGTGAAATTGTTCGGGATAATGACGGCAGCGCAAAAAAAGAGTTTCGTCAGTTTCCACGTTTACCAGAAACTAGGCCGTTATATAACTTACCGCAGATCAAAGAAGCGGATCGGGTCATATGGGTAGAGGGCGAAAAGTGTGCTGATGAACTAATTAAGCTTGGGCATACAGCGACTTGTACTATCGGAGGCGCAGGGATGCTATCTCAGCGCACAAAAGATAAGTTTGATTTCTCTCCATTGCACGGCAAAGAGCTTATTATATGGCCTGATAACGATGAAGCGGGTCAGAAACTAGCTAGGATAATACAAGAACTTGGTGTTAACGCAGGGGCAAAAGCCGTTACGATGCTTACGCCACCACAGGGTAAGCCAAAAAAGTGGGACGCTGCTGATGCGATTGAAGAGGCTTTTGATATATCGAAGTTTCTCAACGCACCAAATCATAAAGTAAAGAGAACATTATCTCTCAAAAATAGAAACCTGCTTATTGAAAATCAATTCGTTGGCGCTGCACCCGAACAAAAATTTCTAATTGGAGATACCATACCACTGGGAGTTCCATGTGTTTTCGCGGCTGCTGGAGATAGCGGTAAAGGTATGATGACATTAGATCTGGCTATGAAGGTGGCATCGGGCGAAGCTATGCAAAATTCTTTCGGGGGTTTAGTCTCTCATCACGGGTCAGCCATTATATTATCAGCAGAAGATGACAGAGATGAGCTTCATCGCAGGGTCAGCAGACTGGATAAGATGAACACTCGTTCGGGTTATAGACATGATTTGCTGGTTGTGCCCCTTCCAAACGAAGGCGGAGTGTTTCCAATTATGATGAAGGCCGACAATACCTACGTCACATCTCCAGAGTTTGAAAAGATTTACGAGGAAATGTTGGAGATCGAGGATCTGGCATTGATTGTTATTGATCCTATGGCATCATTTGTACACGCAGATGTAAATGCAGATCCTGCAGCAGGCGCTGCTTTTATGGGATTGTTAGCTCAAATGGCTACAGAAACAGGCGCTACAGTTATGGTTAATCACCACATGGCTAAGATCAGGGATAAAGATCCTGTTACAACGCCAGAACAGGCTCGTAATCTTATTCGGGGTACGTCAGCTATTGTCGATGGGGTCAGATCAGCATTTGCTGTTTGGCAAGTGGATGAGGGCGTAGCTAGAACAAGATGCACAAATCTTGGAATTAGTTACACAAGAAACACTGTTTTTGATGGCGCAGTCGTAAAATCAAACGGTGTTGCTAATCGGGACATCAGACATTTTATTCGTAACCCGAACAATGGACTGCTAGAAGATCGAAGTGAGGATATTAGAAGCATCATTGGTTCTGAAATTGTTCGGAATAGATTAGAATATGTGTTTAATTTTATAGATCTGCAAGAGCAGGCGGGTATTTATATGACGCATGATGGACAAGATAGTATCTTTGACACTATTTCCTCAACTCCAGATACAAATATAAACGCTGCAAACTTGAGGGATGATGGCAGAACTACAATTAAAAAAGCTGTTACAGCTTTGTTGCAAGCAGGTAGAATTGGTAAATATAAAAGAACAAATCAAGGATCGAGAAGGTTTCTCGGTGTTGTGGGCGGTGATCTATATCAAGCAGAACAAGCAATCATAAATGGAGGTGAGTAATGAAGGCTCAAGTAAAGGGTAAAATATACCAAAGCGAAGCTGCTAGAATAAGATACGAAGATCTCTACAGTAAAAACTGGTGCGTCCAAAATAGATTGGACGTATCAGAAAGACCAAATCTTCGGGGGCAAGTAAAAATAAAAACTTTTGCCGAAAAACAAGATGAGATTAAAAATCTATCTAAAAATGCAAAAATGGTTAATAGCTTTCTAAGCAGAAATATGAAAATACCAAAAATTGCAGAAGTAATGTTTTCAACCGAAACTTTTGTTCGGAATATTATAAAAAAATACAACCTGCCAAAATAATTAATTAGGCCGAACTCGCGGCCTAACTAATTTTGATTGAACATCTGAAGGCAAGCACCACATAGAAATATCGTTGCCATATAATTCGTACATATGATCATACATATGATCAAACGTTCGGCTGCTCATGGCCTTCATGCAATGCTGTTCACTCTCGAACCAAACAATCGTGTCGATCTCATGGTTATGCAATGTGTAAGAAAGAACCAACGCTGTAAAGTATTCAATCATTTATTTTTCCAAACATCGTTAATCAAAATCTTGTCCTTATCTCCACCGAACTCAATAATAAACTCGCTCTTAGCCATTTGACTGGCTTTAGCAGAACTCTCAGCTTTAATCGGATAAGTCTTTCTAACAACGCCCTCTATCTCAACAAGAAACTCTCGCTTATCAGGATAGTGGTCTGGCTTTGGGTACACATGAACCGTGTGAAAATCTTCATCATCTGTTAGTCCCATTGGGCTTCTCCTTTTAAAATCACAACGTCCCCAACAATTGGCATCATGCACATTTTAGAAGCCTCTACATTAAGAGGCAGATCTTTAAGCAATCCCTCTTCGTTAACAAGAACTTGTAATTCTGGTCTGTGTGGCAAGTGAACCATTTCGACTAAACCACCAACAAGTGCTTGAGCATCTTTCAAGCTTGGCTTGTCTTTCTTACTTTCGAATGTTGTTATCATCTTCAATACCTAACTCTCTCATCCAGTTTTGCAGGGTTTGATAATTTTTCAACCCCAATAGTTTAGAAGCAGAACTTACGTTCTTTGATTTCTCCAAGGCTCTACGAACATATTTGTCCTTAGTTGTTTTAACAGCCCTCAATACATCAAAATCATCTTGCGCTAATAACTCAAGGTACGCAGGATTATCCCTGCGCCATTGCTCATTAACACCAAGATTGTGTTTGATTTCTTTTTTAAACTCAGTCAAATCAGTCTCAGTCTTGATGTCACTAAGCCTCTCAAGTGTGTAGTGCATACACATAGTATCGTCTTCAATAGCCATTACGCCACCTTTCCTAGTTTAACTTTTGGGGCATGATACCCCTTCTTAATTCCAAATGCGGGATGTCCAGACCAAAAGCCCTCAATCCATTTGTACGGCTTACCGTTCTTAAACATCACGTTCTTATGATGCGGTTCAGCCTTTCGGGGATGCCCTCTAGTATAGTGAAGAGGCATACGCCAACCACCACGGTCATTTTCATTCATAACCACAGTGCTTTCGTCAACGTTCCATGTAATCTTGTGCCATACCTCTAAAGGAATATGTTGCTCGCGTTTCATTTGTTTTCTCTGCGATCTGGTTCCTGCAGCTTCTGACACAATAAAACGAGGATTGTTAATTAACTCAAAACAACCTGCAATTGCTAAGATTGTATTTGAAACAAATACTCTCTTTCTTTCTTCCCAAGAATTAGGATCATCGTTGCCATCAAAGAAAATACCTTTGTCGGGGTGATACGCACCAACAACCATCGGGGGGGCAAATGGAGCAACTGCTTTAACTGAAGTCATTCCATCTTCAAAATATTCAGTTAAAAAACCAAGGTTTTGAATATCTTCCTCACCTAAATATCTTTCAACTTGCGCTACACGAATATAACATAATCTTGATGGTGGTCTTGTAAATTTACTAAACCGCATTTCGCCAAACAAAATATCATCATATTGATCACCCCAATCTGTCAAAATTTCATTGAACTCCTCTCCCATGTGATACAAGTCACAATGCTTGACATGCTCAATAGCATCCCGAACAGCCATCTTTTCTTCAAATGGAAAATTATCATTGTCGTTATCATCAACAATAGATCTGTAAACTTTTAAAGTATCATCAATCGTTTCAATAAAACCCATGCGATTGCCTGTTCTTGGCATATCTTTAGGTAAATCATCATTCGTAACAATTTCCATTTCTTCAGCCATTACAATTCTCCCTTAAATGATTGTGCAGAACCGTTCGGTTTAGCCACTCTGTTATCGGTATCAACAAAACGTGTGCCCCAACCAAAAGGCACGTTTGCATCTTCTGGCAATACAATCAAATGATATTGATTAGCCGTATTGACCATCCTACTCTCTGCAGGAAACATTTGAATTGCATCGCATTCCACACCCACCAAACGGTTTTTAATCGTCTGCATATCTTGCCAGTTATTGACAGGCCGCTTGTCTCTGCGCTTGATAGACAACCAAGTGCATTTACCTTTTAATTCGGGAACGTGAACTAAGCTATCAGCATCCTCACTGCGATAAACAGCAACCTGATAAATGTCATTGACATAAATCTCTGCATAAATGTCTTTTAGCAATCCCATCTTGGCTTGCTCAATTGTAATGTTCGGGAAAGATTTAACAACCTTCTCAGCTTCTTTATGCAACTGATCCTCTGATCTGTGTGATACGCTCGCCTTTACGAGCGCACCACCTTTTGGATTTACCTGATCCATTACCATTTCTCCCCAAACACTTTCTGAAACGCTTCGTCCAGAACTTTGTTAACCTCAATCATGGTCTGCGGCTCAATGAACTTGACCTCGCCACCACACTCGCAAAGGTCGGGGGCAAAATCATCCACCCCCCACTCTTTGTTACACTTATTGCAAATCCACATATTACCAACTCGCCTGATAGGTTACAGTGTTCCAAGAATTGGACTCCACCCATTCAGCGGCTTTGTCAAAAACCTTTGCGTGTTCTTCACCATTTGCTCGGTCTTCATCCCAAAACTCTGAATTGCCGAAAAAGAACCCACCGCAATCCTCATTGTCAGGTAAGCCACCATCACGCAAAGCTTGAGCAATACGATTACAATCCAAATTAGTTAAATGAATAGGTTGACACTCATCAACATCACCTGCGAACACCTTCACAATATACTTGTGCAACGGTGCAAACTTGCGCCAGTAACCCATGTCAAGAATGTACTCAGAAACCTCAAAGCCATCAATAACAGGTCGCTTGACCTCTAATGAACCACCTTCTGGTGCTTGCTGCGAATGATCGTATTTACTAACGAACTTTTCACCGCGTAGATACATATCTAATCCCATGATAATCCTCCTTATACTAGATATATTATAAAGTATAAAGTATTTTATCTAAGATGTCAAGAAGAAATATAAATTTTTTTATGAAAAAACCCCCGATGCAAAAACAGAAATAAAAGCATCGAGGGTATAGTCTAGTATTTTGAGGTAGTAAGTAACAAGCGATTAACTTACTATATTTAAATTATAACATGGGAACATATGGGATGTCAAGTAAAAAATAAAAAAACTGCAGCTTAAATAACCCGATGAATTGTTCGGCTTATTCGCTGGGCAAAAAAAACCCCCGCACGAATGCGAGGGTCAAGTTATTCGGGTTATGTCAGGATCTAAAACCATTCTAAGTGAACTCCCAAAATCCAAACAATAACCATTAAGATAGCAATGACAGCAATCCAACGATCTTCAAAGTCAGCATCCATCTGTTCCAAAAGCCGAACAAGTTTATTCATCTTCTTCCTCCAATCCAAAGAACCTTAAAAGAACCTCATCGTTATCTTGTTCAAATGAAGTCAGGCGCTCACAATCAACATCTTTGTCCTTGCTGTCAGCCAACGCCTTGTGAACCAGTTTGATTAACTCACTCTTTGTCAACATTTTATACACCTAACTTTCTAAGAGAGTGCCGCGCTTCGCGAGCAGGAACTTTATCCTCACGAAGTCGCATATATTTTCTAATTGCATACTCATGTTCATTCCAATCTATTGAGTTTTTGAGTATCTCAACCAATTCATTCAACTCATAACCAAGAGCATTGGCTATCCGTTCTTGTGTTTCAGGCGAAGGCTTTGTTCTACCATGTTCAAAATGCGATATTGTTACCTGTTTTACGTTTGCAACATCACCTAAAACTTTTTGAGTATAACCATTTTCTTTACGCACCGCTCCTAATTGCATCCAAATCAACTTAGTCATTAATTTTTTGGGTACATTATGTTCATTAAACTTGGGGTTTTTCTCTTTCCATTTTTCTAACTCTTTACGATCAAAATCTGAAAGTCCCAAATGATCTTTCTTTTCTGTGTTGCTATCAACTTTGATAGATCCCCCAAATTCATGAGGGACACTAATCTTGATAACGATTTCTATATCTTTACCCATGATCAACCCCACTGTAACGCTCAATGCAATTCTCCATAAGGTCAGCCATCTGCGAAATTTGCTGCCAAATCTCTTCAGCATCATAGTGTTCAAGAGGCTCCCACGCATTTTCTTTTACAAACGTGTCAGCTTTCTTGCTGTTCCATGTATGCCAATCTTCAGGCAAATACTCAGTTAAGTAATTACCCGAAGCCATCTGCATCAGGTAATTATAAGATACTTTTTCTTTCTTAGCCATTATGCTGTACCTCCAACTTCAAGAACGTCAGACAACTCAGCGTCACGCTTTGCAGAACGTAGGTAATAATCATCAAGGCCGAAGTATTTATAACCCTCTTCGATCATGTTGTAGTAACCACCAGACGGTACATGCAAATAGTTCTTGTTGCCATTCATGTCGTAGATGATCCACTCCTTGTTGACCTTTCTGCGATCATAAAGATCTGGATAGCCTTCCAACATATCCAACGCACCAAGACAGTCCTCTGTGATTTCCCACAATACAACTGGCAAGATAGCATCTTTATCTGCACGAAAGTCAGCAACACCACGAAAGATCAAACGGTTATTAGGTAGGTAAAACCCACCCATAGGTTTGGCTCTGGGGCAACGATGCGCCATAGCCTCCCTGTTAGTGTTCATTCCATATGCTAAATAATACATTTATTGTTTCCTTTTTTACTAGATAAATTATCTTATCATTTATGGGAAAGTTTGTCAAGTAAAAAATAAAAGAGGGGGAAACAAATCCCCCTCAATATGCAATCACAGCCAAGGAATTACGCCAATATTAAAACCGCTTGCACTGCCACGGTTCGAGAATCATTATGATAACACTTTTGGCGATCTCAGCACTCATGGCTTACTATGCTTATTAATTAATGGTCGCGTGTTTAGCCTCTAAACTAGCAACCCACTTTTTTAGGTTTTCATTTAAATGAATGTCAATCAACTCAGAACAAACCTCGTTTGTAATAGTCGAAAAGTAATCAAGAAAATAATCGTACTTTGGGTTCCAATCTGGTTGCGGCATATCTTTAAGACATTTCTTAATGATGTCCAAAACCTTCTCCTCAGTAACATCAAGAGTATCGGTCATGTATTTTAAATACTCTTTCTTGACGTAATCCTCCAAAGCAAGATCACCCTCCGCGTAAATCGTATGAGCATCAGCCACAGCTTTCAACTCCTCAGTATACTTAGGATCACTCTTCATGTGCTTCATGAACTCCTTAAAGTAAAAGTTTAAAATCCAAGTGCCAAACATATCAGTATCGTTTTTCATTTTTATTACCCATTCCTATTCATTACATATTCTAGTTGTTCGTTGTGCGGATGCCTGTGCTTGTCAGTTTCTAGATAACTTAATCTATTGTATAGCTTCCAATATGTGTTCTCGAAAACTTCTTTGCAAACCGCATCATTTTGTTCTGCGTCAGACATTTTTTTAGCCGCTTCCAGAATAACATTTACCACATCGGCAAGTTGATTAACGCAAGTCTGAGCGTCCTCTAAAGTGCAATCTTTGTTGCTGAAAGAATTTAATTTAATAACCATTATTACCTCCTATAAATAACCATTTTTTTCATCTTCAATTAAACGATCTTCCATACCGTCAGAAAGCCAAGCATTAGATCCATAAGGAACTCTACAACCCCAATGATCATGATTAATATAACCACGATCATTAACTTTCTTAGCTAAAACGTCTGCACGATCACGATCATGAAAATTATAATAATGAGAATACTCTCGACCTTCTGCATCATACGCCATTAAATGAAATAATGTTTTACCATTCCTAGCTGTATAATAAACTGTATGCGCTGTGCTTTTTTCTAACTTTACTTGCATTTGTTTACTCCTCTAAAATACTATCACTATAGTATATGAAGTTTTTCCATATGTCAAGAGAAAAAATAAATTATTTTATCTTTATTTTACGTCAACATTTTCTACGTCAAAGTTGACGCGGTTGACGTTGCCGTAACTTATTCAATGAAATCAATGACTTAGACCAATCGCGTCAACTACGTCAGAAAGTCGAGTTGACGTAAATAAGTCAATAAAATCAATAGGTTAATTTACGTCAACTGCGTCACCCCCCTTATAGGGGGGGATATACATCATCCCCCCTTGACGTAATGGAGCGTCAGCCGCTTCCTGATGTTCTGGGAAATTATGACAACTATAGCACTTGACCATCGTAGCGTTTTTAGTAGAATGGCTGCGGGTCATAAGTCGTAAAATTGTTCGGGTAGGAGCTGGTATGCCGAAGGTAGGAATAAAAGAAGATAAGATACACGGGAACAGAAGGCTCAATCCAAAACAGCAGCAGTTTCTCAAAAACTATCTTCACGGGGATATGACACAAACCGCAGCAGCAAGAGAAGCAGGATATTCGAACGCTAACGTCAGGGCTGTGCAGCTTCTTAATAATCCCACGGTAAAAGAACGCCTCGAAGAAATGAGACAGGAGCTAGAAAGCAAGTACGGTGTCTCTGTGACTAAATCTGTTCGGGATATGCAACTGCTCAGAGATGAAGCATGGCAGGCAGGGAACTTTTCAGCAGCAATTAAAGCAGAAGAACTCAGGCTCAAGGTAACGGGATTAATGGTCGCTCGTAGCCATGTAACACACGAAAACATAGATAGCCTAACCCGTGACCAAATCGTAGAACAACTGGAAGAATTTATGGATCGTGCTAAAAATCGTATGATTGACGTTACACCAGCAGAAAATCCCATAGAAGCCGAACAAATCCCAGTAGCAGCAGATAGCGAGAACCCAGCGGAATAGCTGGATTGCCTAGAGGGGGCGGTCGGGCGTCCCCCAGCGGGAAAATGTTCGGGATGTTTCAGGGTCGGGATCGGGCTTTGTCATCACCAGCATCGGGATCGGGGTTAAGCCGAAGAATTGTTCGGGATATTATACCATCGGGCTGCTGGGTGTGCAACTCGAACTCGGAGCAGCAGCTCCTCCTTTTGAAGATCGGGGTCTTCGGGATCGGGGATCGGGAACAATTGTTCGGGATCGGGGCGCTGGGATCGGGACACCCCCGGTAATTCATTACCTGCTCCTCGGATCTTCCCCGGCAGCATCTCCTTCCGCCCGGCGGAATCCCGTGCCCGGTCAGCGCCGGGGATGACAACCCGAACAATTGTTCGTAAAACCCCCGGTTGCCCGGTAGTGCCCGGTGGCTTCCGCCCGGTGTTCAGCCCGGCGTACAGGAATATAAAAAAATTTATCTTAGGGGTTGACATTCTCTATAATATGGGATACTATGGGATTATAGTTTAGTAATGAGGAGTATATATAATGACTATCGGTGGATACACAATGAAAGATCGGGGGTTCGCAATCGAAGTTGAAGAATATGAAGCAGGGTGGAGTTTTCTTCTTCAAGGAGATGATGCGCAGCAGTTTAGAGATGAATGGAAGTTAGCTCAAGAATACGACATTCCTTTTGGTACATTTCTTAGAGATCACGAATACAACACGTTATTTCAATAATTTCTTCTGCTGGGCAATTTGCCCAGCATTTTTTTTGCCGAAGACGCGAACAATTGTTCGGTTTATTCCCAGCCTGCTGGCATCTCAAAAAAAAGATAAAAAATTTTATTTAGGGGGTTGACTCTTTTTTATTTATGGGATACTATGGGATTATTAAAACAGAAAAGGAAATATATTATGCAACCAGTAAAAGCAACTAAGGGCGATAGGTTAATTGAAAAAATCTATATGGTTTTTACTTTAATGCAGGCCAAGAGAGATGATGCGGCTGCGACTGTTCTTCAGCAAGTGTTTGATGAACTAAGAGAAATCAAGTAATCAACAGGGGGGCGACTGCCCCCCATCAATAAAGGTATATAAAATGAGCGATAACAGCAGACAAAATATCGAAAGTTCAGTTGTAGATATTTGCCTTAAATATAAATCCTACAACGCACTTGTCGAAGAAAACAGACATTCAGCAGCCGAGGAAATCGTTGATGAACTGCGGGAAAAACCCGCTTCCGTTCAGATTAGATCTGCATGGAATAACTGTCCGTCAGAATTTAAGCCAGAGGAATTTAGAATTGAGTTAAGCGGCGGTGGACCTGCAACTCGTATTGTTGGAGATCTGGACGAACACGCGGAGGTGTGGAGTGTGAAGCCACAACACCAAGATTGGTTTCAACCTTGGCAAGATCTTCCCATTGATGAAGAAGAAACCAAAGCGGTCAAATGGTTTGCCAATTTGTTTTACTACGGTTCATAATCGGGCATCGGGCATCGGGCATCGGGCATCGGGCTTCGGGCTTTCGGGTTCGGGGTTTCGGGGTTTCGGGATATTATATATATAATATCCTTTTTTTTTAAATTTCAAAAAATCAAAAAATTTCAAAAATTTTAAAAATTCGAAAAATAACCCAAACACTTGTTCGCTTTGTTTTGCCAGCAGGAACATTTTTTCCTGCTTTTTTCCTGCTTTAAAAATGGTGGTTTATACATATATATAAAAAAAATTACATTTTATGGGAAAAAACGCTTTATTTATGGGAAAATATCGCTATTATCATGGGTAAGGGGCGACAGCTTTGCCCTGAAACTTAGAAAAAAGGTAATAAAAACAATGACTTACACAAGCGCAACAAGATTTTATGATCAAAAAGCGATTAAAAGAAATCCAAATCCTGCAAAAATAGCGGAATTAATTTTAAGACTACCAATCAAAGGTAAAAGAAAAGCAGGTGCATTAATGTCAGAATTAGTTGATGCAACTGGTTTAAGCCCTCAGAGAATAAGATTTGTAATTTCTGAAATGAGAAATTCTTATTGTCTAAATCCGAATAAATGGATTGTTACAAACGAGGGAAACAAAAAAGAGTATGGAAGCGATTTAAGCATTCGTTATTCATATAGCTTTTACGATTAATCCAAAACAGAAGGGAAAAATATTATGGACTACAAAACAAGCGAATTTAAAATCACTCTTAAAAACTTTGAAGTAGAACAATTGTTCAATCACTTTGATGTTCTGGGCTTAGAAGAAATCGAATTGGATAACGGCAATTTTGTATATCCTGAGAATGATGAAATTAAAAATGTAACACTAGCAATTGAGAAAGCGATATAACTATGACTTTAGAAAACAGAAATATGACATTTGGTTTCGAATGGGAATTTGGCGAAATACATAAATCAACATTTGAAAGATATTTTGCAGAGCGCAATTTCACAAAAGGTTTCACAGTTGATACTGATGCAAGCTCAGGTGTAACGGCGGAAATCAAAACCTGCCCATTAGTCCCTTGCCAAACATCACGCGAATTTATGCAAAATTTATTATCGCATATAAATGCAATTGCACGTCAAGAATGTTCAAGCGTTGATGATATTGTTAATACGGGTTGCGGTGTTCACGTTCATATAGGTAATGCACCTATAAACTCAAACGTTGATCCCGATGAATTTTGCAGGGCTTCAATTGAGGCATGGCCTCGAATACATACTGATCATGCAATGCCGTTTGATTTTGAAATCTTGCGCGATGTCGTTTGGCGATATGCCAGAATGCAAATGATAATAAATACTATGCTTGCACGTAGTCGCACAGAAAATACAATGTGTTGGGGCTTATTTAATTTAATAGATGAAATTAAAGATGCCAACGATATTCAAGAATTAAACAGAGTATTAGGTGGAACGCCAAGCGGTGGTAAGTTTAGTGCAATTACACTAGCCCATGATCCTAGATCATATCCTAATCGTGAACAAAATCGTGTTGGCACTATCGAATTTCGTCAACATCATGGGACTAGCGATTTTGAAAAGTCTTGGAAATGGTTAGAGTTTATCTGCAATCTTTTTACGCACACTCATAACGAGCGTATTGGGTTTGAGAATAGTCGAACAAATGTTACTGAAACGCCAAGCGATGACATTTTCAGACGCGGATCTAGAAATAACGTTCAATACCATTTGATCCGATCTAATAGCGGTGCGACTACACGCGATATTATGGACGTGACAGGCAGATCAGAACAAAGTGTTAGACGTGGCATTTCTGAAATCAGAGACAGATTAGAGCAATTAGGTTTTGATCGTTCTGCACTCGTTACGCATGATCAAATCGCTAACGGCCACCGCTACGGTGACGGTACTGATTTGAACGGCTACCAAGTTTTACAGACTATTGAAGCGCAAGTTAGCGGTGCAGAATTATTGCCCGAAAACAGACGCGGTATTGATAGCATTTTTGCAAGCTTATCTGATAGTGATTTCGAATGGTGGCAGGCAAGAATAGCGAATTTCGCCCCATAATAAACGGGCATCAATTCTAAGCCCCTAAAGAAGCCCGCCTAGAGCGGGCTTTTTACTTTTCTAAGGTACCCTAGCCAAACCGAACAATTGCTCTAGAAAGTCGGGATATGGGGCGTATGCCCTCCCCTATATATGCGCGTTTTCGGGAAGAACTCTATACTAAGCTTTACACGAACATTCACCCCAAAAAAAATTTTTTAAAAAATTCAAGGTACCCTATCCTCTTGACAGGTACCCTAGCTGTTTTCATAATGTTCTGCATGATATTATAGGGAGTAATACAGATGACTAATGAAGAAATTTTTTCTAAAATTAAAACATTCGAGCGGCCTAAAAAAATGTACTGGAAGCTTGATTTGAAGAATAGGACTTTAGATATTGGCCCTAAAGGTTTTTATGATATTGGGTTTGATCGTTTAACTGATAATGATTCTGATACTTTTCATGATTCTTGGTTTTCTCATTTAGCGACTACTAAAGATTGGGTTGACATGGGTGATCTTTTTGATGCTTTTATTGCGGCTTATGGGGCTGCTGGTTTAAAGCCCACAGAAAATTTTTTTAAAAATTACAAAAGATCTCTTAAGGTTTATGCTGATCAAACATACGGTATAAAAGTTGAAGGTTTGTGGCGTGAGAAATTTAGGCCCGAAGAAAAAATTTTTATAAAAATTGGTTCTTATCTTCCTAATTCTGATGGTTGTGTAAAAGATATAATTACTGGAATGGATTCTACGCCTTGACATAAACCCCATAATATCCCATATTATCCTTTACCTAGAAAAGGGGGAATTAATGCCAAGGTATAGATTAAATTACGGAGCGACTAGGGAGTTTGACGCACAGGGACCGGGCGAGGTTGTTCCTTTTATTGCAGAAAAGCATTTTGCGGGTAGTGAGGGTGAGAGTCGTTTTATGCGCAGGCTTGCTATGGAGTTTTCTGATTGGAACAGGGGGACTTACTGTTACACGAATAGGGACAGGCTTGCGCAGAGCATGATGAAAGAAGGTTTGCTAGAGTGTGTTGATTAAATTAAAAGTTACTGTTAGGATGTGAATTAAGTTTATTGAGGAGGCTTGATTTATGGTAGCAGTAAAAACTGGCGCACTAATGGCTCCGATGGGCGGTTCGCCTATGGGTGGTATGCCTATGGGTGGAGCGCCACAACCGAATAATATGATGTCACCTCCGATGCCTGTACCACCTATAAATCAGCCGATGCCGATACAACAGGGTACTGCGCCTATTCCCCCGAATGCGAACAGGCGAAAGCGTTTTGGTGATAGTTTAGAGACTATGCTTGCGGGTAATATTCGGCCTGCTGCACCTGTAGCGTCTGATCAGATGGGTGGCATGAATGTTTTTACGGGTCAGATGATGAACACGGCTAGACCTCCTGTTGCTCAGATGCGCAATGGTGGTATTGTTAGGAATATGCGCAGGGGTGGTTCTTCTTTTGCTGATTATGCAGGTGTTACGAAAAATAGAGATATAAAGCCTCCTACACGTTCTGGTCCAAGCATGACGCATGATCAGCTTATGTCTTCTATTAGGGGTGGTAGTAGTCCGAATGATGACAGACCTGCGCCTGTGGTTACGGCTCCAGTTGTTCCTATGGATTTTGGCGATGATGATGATTACACGCCTACATCTGCTGAGTTGAATCAGGAGTTATCAAATCAAGGTTTAACTGATATGCGCAGGGATCAGTCTGATGTTCAGATGCCTGTGTTTCCTGATCTAGATGATCGCATAAACAGAAGGATAGATGATTCAAACGCTTTTTTATCATATATTAGCAAATACGGAACTCAAGGAACTCCTGAAGACCGAGCAACAATTTTAGCCCCCGGCACTGGTGGTTTAGGTTCGCCATCTATTCCGTCTATTACATATGCACCAGATCCCAGAATAAATCTTCAAGAAGCAAGTTTTACTCAACCTAGCACAACGCCCATGAATGCTCAAGAAATGAGTTTTACTCAACCAAGCAGTACACCTCAAAATCTACAGGAGATGAGTTTTACTCAGCCTAACACTACACCTATGAATGCTCAGGAAATGAGTTTTGATTATTCTATTGACCCTATGAGTGCGCAAGAAGCAAGTTTTGATTATTTAGGTTTAGGCGATCCTAACGCGACAAGTGGCGGTCAAACTGGTACTGGTACTGGCACTGGCTCTGGCGGTGATGATGAGGACGATGAAGAGTTAACATTTTTACAGAAATTAGCGAGAGACTTTAAGGCTATTCCGGGCAATGTAGCATATGATATGAAAATGCTTGGTTATGCAGGTCTTTTTGGTAGTTACAAAAATAGATTAAAAAATATGGTGGATAACGGTGTTCCTGAAGATATAGCGAAAGCTTGGTTAGACAAAAGCCAAGCCACTATGGATAAGATGATGGAAGATCAGGCCAAATTAAGCGCTCAAGACGATGACGGTCCGATGTCCACTTCACCTGTAGATCCATGTCCAAAGGGTATGAGGCTTGATCCTGTTGCGGGTATTTGTGTTCCTGTTGAGGAAGGCGAAGGCGAGGATGAGGGTCCATCTCTTGATTTAAATCGTACTAGGGACGATGAGTTTAACGAGTTAGACGATATTATGAAGAAGATCGTTAAGCCGATTGGTGAATCTGATGAGGTAAGAACCATGCAAGCTGGCGGTTCAGTTGGATTAAATCGTGTAGCTGATAATTTCTTAGCTTCTATGGGCGGATAAAATGATTTACGAGCGTGGTCGAGGTAGCATTTATGATTTAGATGCTAACAAGGACACCACTGAGAATACTTCTGTTCCTGACGTTATGTCATCTTATTTTACCAGAGACCCTGATCCAGAACCTGTTCGTGGTGGCAGGGGTAATATTGTTGAAAAACCCAATGAGCGTAATGATTACTTAGCAAGTATCATTGCCAATCAAACGGCTGAAACACAGAGAAATGACAACATAGTTGTTCCTTCTCCTTCTACACCTGCGGAGGACAGAGCATCTCTTAGAGCTAATCAAGGTTATGTACAGCCCTATGCAAATAGCGGTTTACGTTTTGTTAGCCCTACGCAACCAGATTATAGCGGCAATGTTGATAGGTATAGCATTCCTGTTGGTCAATATATTCCTCCGGGTTTGCGGTCTACTGCAGATATGTTAGGTCTTACAGATTTGTCTAACCTTAATCCTTTTACTAATATGTTTATGCGTCCAAGAGATGCTGCTGCTCGTTATCTTGACCCTCAAAAATATTCTCCCACAGGTAAAAGACAAACATCTGATTTATTTGGAATGTTTGGTGGAGCTACAGATGCGCTTCTAGGTATTGGTTTAGGAAAATATTTTAGAGAGCCTATTGAAAAGGTAATTACATCTACTTTTGGTCTTGGAACTCCAGAAACTCAAGTTGATACTACTAGCAACAATTTAAGACTTTATCACGGAACTCCTAAAAAAGATAGTTTTGCACCACAAATAAAAATTCTTTTACCTGATGGTAACACTACGATTATAGACACTCCTTATGTTGGTATTATAGGTGAAAATGCTATGATTGATCATAGTCAACTACCGCCCGGTTCTAAAATTGTTGAATCATATCCAGAAGGTAGATTTTCTACAGAATATATAGGCACTGGTGAAGGTAGAATGGTAAAAGGATCTGATGACGCTCAACAAAGTGGCGCTGGAGCGATGATGGGTAAGGGCATTTATACTGCTCAAAACCCAAATACTGGGCAAAATTATCGTTATATGTATGATCGAGGTGATGCTCCCTATATGAAATTCACAGAACAGATGAAAATAAAAAAGGCTCAAGATGATCTTATTGAAAAATATGGTGATTTGTCTACTGCAGATGAAGTATTTAAATCAGAAATTGAAAAAGATTTTTCTAAAGCTTTAGATTTTATTAATAATCTTAGTGCTGATATGAAAGTAAATGAAATGTCTGCGTTAAAAAATCATGAAAAGTCTTTTGATCCTTATATTGAAGAGGCTAAAAAACTCACAAATCGTCAGATTGAAGCTAACCGCTTAGATCCTGCTAATGCAGGTAATGAAAATCTTCTTAAAAATACGATATTAGCAATTGATATAGAGTTGGGAAAACTCATGAATAAAAAAGATAATTTATTTCCAATTTTTATTACTATGGACCCAAAAGACCGAAAAATACTGGAAAATCAAATTACAGAATTAAAAGAAAAAAGAAGTATTATTAATAAGTTAACAGATAACGTAGATGAAAAAAGAAGACTTAATAACGTAAGTGAAATTGCGTCTCAAAATTTGGATGATATTCCGGGGAATTTACTTGAGCTTGCTATACCTGAAAGTAAATTAGGAAAGTTTCTTGAGTTTGGAGATCCATCTCAGTATTTTGGGAAAGTTATAACAGACCCTACAGCACCTTCAGACCTATCTGTTGGTCCAATAGACATTGGTACTTTAAATGATATGGTAAATATTTTTGGGGAAGATTGGGTGCGAGATAGACTTAATACAGCCGCTGGATCGCGAGATCTTCTTAAAAAAACAGATAATAAAAATCTACCATATACTTTAGATAAAGTTCTCATAGAGCCATATTCTGGCACACCAATGATATCAGAAAAAATATTTAAACCAAAAAACGTAGAAGAAATGAAAAAACTTGCTGAAGGTGGCTATACTCATTCAAGATTTTTAGACGCTGGTAGTCGTAAAAATAAGTCAGATCCCACTTATAATTATGTGTTTTTTGGTGATGAAGCGATGCCGACAATACTTAAAAAATACAAAAAAGGTGGTTTTGTGGGTATGGGGCTTGGTTCGTTATGAACGATCTGAGTGACTTCACTCAGTATTTAACTGATGAAGAGTTAGCGAAAGTCGCTCCTATGTTGGAGCGGCTTAAAACTTTAGATGACAGGACTACCAAGCAAGAAAGCTTTATGACGTTTGTAAAGCACGTTTGGCCTCAGTTTATTGAGGGTAGGCACCACAAGATTTACGCTGAGAAACTGCAAGCTGTAGCGGATGGCAAGTTAAAGCGGTTGATTATTAACATGCCTCCTCGACATACGAAGTCTGAGTTTGCGTCTTATTTATTTCCCACTTGGTTAATGGGGCGCGATCCTACGAAAAAAATCATTCAGGCGACTCACACGGCTGAGTTAGCTGTTGGTTTTGGTCGAAAAGTTAAGAATTTAATTGACAGCGAGGATTTTAGGGATGTTTTTCCTGATGTAAGTTTAGCAGGGGACGCGAAAGCGTCTGGTAGGTGGAGTACGAACAAAGGTGGTGAGTATTACGCTGTTGGTGTGGGCGGTGCGCTTGCGGGTCGTGGTGCTGATTTAGCTATTATTGATGACCCTGTGTCTGAGCAAGACGCTTTGAGTTCTACAGCGTTGGATAATATCTACGAATGGTACACATCTGGCCCTCGACAGCGTTTACAGCCCGGCGGTGCCATCATAATTGTTATGACACGGTGGTCTATTCGTGATTTGACGGCGAAAGTTTTGCAAAAGCAGAGTGAAAAAGGCGCTGATAAGTGGGAAATCGTGGAATTTCCTGCGATTATGCCGTCTGGCAACTCTTTATGGCCTGAATTTTGGACTTTAGATGAATTAGAGGGGGTAAAAGCCTCGATTCCTGTATCTAAGTGGAATGCGCAGTACATGCAGAACCCTACGGCTGAAGAGGGTGCGATAATTAAGCGTGAATGGTGGAATTTGTGGGAAAAAGACGAGCCACCCAACTGTAGTTACGTTATACAGAGCTATGACACGGCATTTAGCAAGTCTGACAGGGCTGATTACAGTGCGATTACCACTTGGGGGGTGTTTCACAGGGAGGAAACTGGGGAAGATCACATTGTTTTGCTTGACGCTGTTAGGGGGCGTTGGGAGTTCCCAGAATTAAAAACTGCTGCGCATGAGTTGTGGGAAGAGTTCGATCCTGATATGGTACTTATAGAACAAAAAGGATCTGGTATGCCATTAACACAGGAATTAAGGCGTATGGGAATACCTGTAACCCCTTTTACTCCGGGTAAGGGGGCTGACAAGTTTACCCGAATGCACTCATGTGCGCCTGTATTTGAGAGTGGTATGGTGTGGGCACCAGAGATGAATTTTGCTGAAGAAGTGATAGAAGAATGCGCTTCTTTTCCAAATGGTGAACATGATGACTTGGCGGATTCGATGACACAGGCTATACTACGTTTTAGACAGGGTGGTTTTATTACCACTCCGAGTGATTATGAAGACGATGAATTTAAATTTCGTGCAAAAAGAGAATATTATTAAGGAGATAAAAAATGGCATCTAAACCTGACTATATTGACATAGATGGTGACGGAAACACAACCGAGCCAATGAAAACTGCTGCAAAGCAAAAAAGAATTGTAAAAAAGAAAAATGGCGGTGTAATTAAGAAAATGAAACCGGGAGGCGCTGTTTGTCGTGGTGCTGGAGCTGCTATATCAGGGACGGGGTTCTCAGGGGTTAAATAATGACAGCTATTGTCAAAATAGATTTAAAAGTTCTTAGTTCAGGTATTAATCAATCTGTTAATGAGCTTGAAGAGGTTGGAGCGAAGGATGATGGAAACCTCCCAGTCCATTTTAGTCGCTCCCTTGCGGCGACTCAAGGTCGAGTGGACTTTGCTCCAACACAAAAAGGTAAATAGGTATGGCTATTGAAAGAGATGCAGGTCCGGGCGGTATTATAGGGCCACAACTTCCAGAGGTACAACCAGATGAGGTTTTGGTTGAGGGATTACCTCAAGATCCCGGTGTTTTTGAGTTTGATGATGGATCTGCAATTATTGGGGAGTATGCAGAGGAGGAGGAGATACCGCAAATATCTCACGATTCAAACCTAGCTGAATTTATGGATTCGAGTGATTTAGGCAAAATTTCTTCTGATTTAACTGGTGAGATTGATGACGATATATCTTCTCGACAGGACTGGCAGGATACATATAAGCGCGGTTTAGAGTTTCTTGGGATGCAGTATGAGGATCGTGCAGAGCCATTTGAGGGTTCTTCTGGCGTTATACATCCGTTATTGGCAGAAAGTGTTACGCAGTTTCAAGCGCAAGCATATCGTGAAATGTTGCCTGCAAGTGGACCTGTAAGAACACAAGTCGTTGGTGCGCAATCAGAGCAGCTTATTAAGCAAGCAGAGCGTGTCAAGGATTATATGAATTATATGATTACTTATGAGATGGAAGAGTATGATCCTGAGATGGATCAGATGTTATTTTATCTTCCTGTTGTAGGTTCTACGTTTAAAAAGGTGTATTTCGATCCTTTAAAGGGCCGTGCTGTTAGTCAGTTTGTACATGCAGAAGATCTCGTTGTTCCTTATGGCGCAACTGATTTGGCGTCTTCCCCTAGAATTACGCATATTATTAAGATGGCCTCGAATGAGGTTAAAAAGCTACAGATAGCTGGTTTTTACCGTGATGTAGACTTGCCTCAAGATGGTTCATCTACAGAAAAGATGTCAGAGGTACAGGAAGCTATTAATGAAGTGCAAGGCGTTTATCCTAGCGGTTCTTCATATGAGCTTACTTTATATGAGATACACACTGATTTAGATTTGCCCGGCTTTGAGGATCTTGACGAAACAGGTTCTGAAAGCGGTTTAAAATTACCGTATGTTGTTACGATTATAGAAGATACTGGAGAAGTTCTTGGTATTCGTAGGAACTACGAAGAAGCAGACATGATGAAAAAGCGCAATAAATACTTTGTGCATTATAAATTCTTGCCCGGTCTTGGTTTTTACGGTCTTGGCTTAACACATATGATTGGTGGCTTGGCTCAAGCGTCTACTTCTATTTTACGTCAGTTAATTGATGCGGGTACGCTTTCTAACTTACCTGCAGGATTTAAAGCCCGTGGCGCAAGGATTAGAGATGAAGACAATCCAATACAGCCCGGCGAGTTTCGTGATATAGACGTTGCAGGAAGCGATATACGCACCTCCCTGATGCCTTTACCGTTTAAAGAGCCTTCAGGTACTCTGTACAACCTTCTAGGCACTCTTGTGGACGCTGGACGCCGATTTGCGACTATGGCTGACATGAAGGTGGGTGAGATGAGTGGTGAAACACCTGTTGGCACCACAATGGCAATTATGGAGCGTGGCACGAAGGTTATGTCCGCGATTCATAAACGTATGCATTACTCTCAAAAGATAGAGTTTAAGCTGTTATCTAAAGTATTTTCAGATACTATGCAGTTATATCCTTATATGCCATCAGTAGAGTTTGGACCTGAAGTTTTTGCACAGGATTTTGATGCGCGAGTGGATGTTCTTCCAGTAAGTGATCCTAACATATTCTCAATGGCTCAACGTATTGCGCTTGCGCAGACACAATTACAGTTAGTGCAATCAAATCCACAAATTCATGGCGGTCCACAGGGATTGTATCAGGCATATCGAAAGATGTATGAGGCGTTAGGTATTAATAATATTGATTCAATATTACCTGCCCCACCGCAGCCACAGCCGATGAACGCTGCTATGGAAAACAAGATGGCTTTGACTGGTGGTATGCTTCAAGCGTTCCCACAGCAGGATCACAAAGCTCATATGGAAACACACTTGGCTATTATGTCCACACCATCTGTACAAATGAACCCACAGGCAACTTTATCATTGCAAGGTCACATTCAAGAACATATTGGTTTGTTAGCGGAACAACAGGCGCAACAGATCGTAATGGAACAAGCAGGTGCAGAAGTGCAAGAAAATCCAGAGGCTATGCAGATGTTACAGCCTGCTATAGAGCGTCAAGCAGCTATGTTGATTGCAGATCTAACAGAGCAATATGCACAGACGCTAGAGCCTCAAGATCAACAAGATCCATTAGTTGCAATTCGACAGCAGGAATTACAGCTAAAAGCGGCAGATATGGAGCGAAAGTCTCAAGAATTTGAGACAAAGCAAGAGCTTGAATATGACCGTGAAGCGATGGATGCTCAATTGGCTAATCGCCGTATAGAGCTTCAAGAAGAGGCTCTTGCTGACAAAACTAGAGTGGCGGAAGATAGAATACAAACTCAAAGAGATATTGCCGCCCTGAGTGCCCGTATGAAAGGAACAGGATAATGGCATCATCTGTTAGAGAAAAAATGGTTGAGCAAATTCGCGCTTCAAAACGTGCGATACGCGAGACCGAAAATGCAATAAAAACTAAATTTGTTCGCGCTCGTGATGAAAGGGGGCATTATGTAAAAGATGACCCTGATACGGTTGTGGACGAAGCGTGGGTAGAAGTTCCTGTAGAGGAGAAGAAACCCGCAAAGAAGGCTGCAGCCAAGAAAAAGGCTCCCGCCAAGAAATCTGCAAAATAGCTGATAGAGGAGAATAATCATGGCAGATGCAGCAACAGTGGTCATGAAGGCCACAATTTTACCGGACGAGATAGCTAAAACTATCGAAGCCACAACAACAGTCAGCCCTGCTGACGCAAACGACAAGTGGTACTACAAGTTTACTTCTGTATCAAACGCAAGCACGGATCTTATGGCAGGAAGTTATATAGACTATACTGCTGTAGATGATGACGCGGCTCCGTTAACTGTGGCAACTGGTGACAAGGTAAAGTTTATTTACATTAAAAATGTCGATCCAGACAGCCGTAGTATTTATGTAACGTTTGATGCAGGTACAGTGACTTCATCTTTAGCTCAAGCTGTAACTATTGGTCCTAACGAGTCTTTCTATGGTAGATTTCCAAATGCAACAGTTGCTGACGTACACGCGATTTCTTCTGCTTCTACAGCGCAAGTAATTGTATGTGCATTACTGGATGACGTAGCTTAATTAGGGGGCATTAGCCCCCTTTTTACACATAGAGTAAAATATATTGGGATACATACTTGTTTTTCCCGTTAAATCGTATAAAGATTTAGTGGGAGACTATTATGGATGCAATAAACCTAGCTGATTATTTGTATAAAGAGTTACGTCAGAGGCGTGAGGATATTAAAGTTTCTTTGGAAACTGGTAATATTGGTTCGTTTGATGAGTACAAATTTGCTACAGGTCAAATCAAAGGTTTAGCTTTCATGGAAGACACCATTAGAAGAGCAATGAACAATATTGAGTTGGCAGATGAATAAAAAACTTTATGTACCTGATCATGTGGCTAAAAAGGCTATAAAAACAGGCTTTCGAGATAATCAAACCAAAAGTAAAAATGAAGATGATCCATCTGAAATGGAGACTTCTACATTAGAAAGACTACCGCAACCTACTGGGTATCGAATGTTAATCATTCCTTACTATCCAAGTGAGAAAACAAAGAGCGGTTTATATATTCCAGACCAAGTTAGAGACAGAGAGGCATTTGCAACAGTCGCTGCATATGTCGTTAAGCTAGGTCCAGATGCTTATAAAGACTCCCAGAAGTTCCCAACTGGTAACTGGTGTTCTGAGAAAGACTGGGTTCTTATAGGAAGGTATGCGGGAAATCGGTTTAAAGTAGAAGGATTAGAGGTTCGTGTTATAAATGACGATAATATTATAGCAACTATCCTTGACCCCAAAGATATTTCGTATGTATAAGGTAATAGAGGAGAAGAGGTTTCATGCAGGCAGAAGCTCAACAACAAGAAATTGAAGAAACAACATCAGTAGAGTTGGAGGATACCTCTACTGAAGAAGTTGTAGAAAATTCTAAAGAAGTAGAATTACAAGAAGATGAAACAACCCGAACAAATGTTCAAGATAATGATGAAGAACTTGATCAATATAGTGAGGGTGTTCAAAAAAGAATTAATAAATTAACCGCTGCTCGTAGAAAAGCTGAAGAAGAAGCTGCTGCCGCTGTTCAGTATATTCAACAGATGCAGAACGAAAATGAGAATATAAAGCAGCGTTTGAAAACAATAGATAAAGGTTATGTCTCTGAATATGAGGGGCGTATTACTTCTCAAGAAGCTCAAGCTAAACGTGCATTAACTGAAGCGCACGAAGCAGGAGATTATGAAAAAGTTGCAGATGCACAATCAGCTATAGCTCAAATTGCTATTGAGAAAGAACGTTTAAGGCTTCAAAAAGCTCGTTCACAGCAAAATGAACAGCAATTAAATGTGCCGCCACAACCACAGCAACAGGTACAACAACAACCACAACAGGAAAGAGATCCTAAATTAGATAGTTGGTTATCTAAAAATGAGTGGTTTGGTAAAGATAATGTAATGACAGGAGCGGCTCGTGCTTTGCATGAAACTCTTGTTGCAGAAGAAGGTTTTGATCCTCGCACAGATGAATATTACGCTGAAATTGATAAGCGTATGCGTAGGGAAATGCCTCAAAAGTTTCAGGGTGATAAGAAAAACGTCCAGTCTGTCACACCTGCAGGGAGCGGTACACGCTCTTTAAAATCAGGGCGGAAAAAATCTGTAGAACTTAACCCCGGTCAAGTTGCTTTAGCTCAGAAGTTAAAAATACCTCTGGAAAAATATGCGGCTGAAGTGGCAAAACTGGAAAATCGGAGAGACTAATATGGCTGATCGTACTTCACGCGAAACAACAACGCGGGAGCGCCAAGAGCGCACAGTTTGGAGACCCGGTTCAGCTTTAGAAGCACCGGAAGCCCCTTTAGGGTATAAACATCGTTGGATTCGTGAATCTGTGATGGAATATGATGATAAAACTAACGTCCATAAAAGACGGCAAGAAGGATATGAACTCGTTCGTGCAGAAGAATATCCAGATTACGCAGGTCCAGTGGTAGATGAGGGACGCAACGCAGGCATCATTGGTGTTGGCGGACTCGTACTTGCAAGAATCCCAAATGAACTGGCTGATCAACGCAATGAACACTACCAAGGGGTTACACAAAACCAAATGGAAGCTGTTGATCGTGATTGGATGCGCGAAAATAACCCCGCGATGCCAAAAATGGCACCGCAGCGAAAATCATCGGTGACTTTTGGTTCACCAAAAAACTCTGAAGGATAAATAAAATGGCAAATCAAGATGCTGCTTTTGGCCTTCGCCCAATCAAAACGAGTACAAGCTCGCAGAGACAAAATCGTTATCGTATTGCTTCTGGGTATAACACAAGTATTTTCCAAGGTGACTTAGTTTTAGTCGCTACTACTGGAACAATTACTCGTGCCCCAGCAGGTGGTACTGCTCTGATTTTGGGCGTATTTAACGGCTGTTCATATGTAGACGCTAGTGGAGAGATTATTTTCTCTAACTATTGGCCTGCAAACGCAACTGGGACAGACATTTTTGCAAATGTCATAGATGACCCAAGTGCGCTTTTCGAAATTCAAGCAGATGCAGCTATGCCTGTAACTGACTTGTTTGGAAACTTTGACATTGTTGATGCAACGGCAGGAAGTACTGTAAGTGGTAATTCTCGCACTGAGCTAGATGTCACCACAGGTAATACTACCGCTGGTCTTCCACTAAAAGCTATCGACATTTCTCAAGATCCTGAGAATAGCGATACTGCCACCGCGAACACTAATGTGATCGTAAAAATCAACAACCACCTGTTCAGTGCTGGCACTGTAGGTCTAGCGTAAGGAGATTGAGTTATGGCTATTTCACGTTCACAACTCGTCAAGGAGCTAGAACCGGGTCTTAACGCTCTGTTCGGAATGGAATATGATCGTTATGAAAACCAACATGCAGAGATTTATGACACAGAGTCATCAGATCGAGCCTTTGAAGAAGAGGTTATGCTTGTAGGTTTTGGGAATGCTCCCACAAAATCCGAAGGTTCTGGTGTAGAGTTCGATAATGCAAATGAAGCGTATACTGCTCGTTATTCACACGAAACAGTTGCACTTGCTTTTGCGTTAACCGAAGAAGCTGTTGAAGACAATCTATATGATCGTCTTGGCGCACGTTATACTCGTGCGTTGGCTCGTTCAATGGCGCACACAAAGCAGGTTAAAGCTGCATCTGTATTAAACAATGCGTTTGATGCAAACTTTACAGGCGGTGACGCAGTTGAGCTTTGTTCAACAGCACACCCACTGGCAGGTGGCGGTACTTTCCGTAATGAACCTGCAACTGCTGCGGATCTCAACGAAACTTCACTTGAGAATGCTCTTATTGACATCTCAACATTCGTTGATGAGCGCAACATGATCATTGCTCTTCGTGGCACCAAATTGGTTATTCCACCACAACTGCAATTCGTTGCAGATCGTTTGTTGGAATCAACAATGCGTGTTGGCACAGCGGACAATGACATTAACGCAATTCGCAACATGGGTATGTTACCAGAGGGTTACACTGTTAACCACTTCTTAACAGATCCAGATGCGTTTTTCATCAAAACTGATGCACCTAATGGATTTAAACATTTTGAGCGTACAGCGATGTCTACTGGTATGGAAGCTGACTTCGATACTGGCAACATGCGTTTTAAAGCTCGTGAGCGTTATTCATTTGGGTTCTCAGATCCAAGATGTGTTTTCGGTTCACCCGGAGCGTAAAGTATGATATAGAGAGGTTATATATTTCTCTGAATCTTATAGGGGCGACTTAGGTTGCCCCTTTCTTTTTTATTATAATATGTTATTCTGATATCATTCCTGACAGTCGCATGGTGTGACTGACTTAACCCAGACAGGAGATTGATATGGGTACTACAACTTTTTCAGGCCCGATAAAGGCCGGAACAATTAAAAATACAACAGGTACAACAGTTGGAACTGACGTTGCAAACGTAGGCCAAGTTGTTATGTCACAAACTTTTTCAGCAGATTTGTCAGGCGGGGCATTAGCCGCAGTCGTACAAGATGTTGTTATTCCTGCAAATTCACAGATTATTGACTGCGTAATTGATATTATTACGGCGGCTAATGCCTCAACAAACCTAAGTATTGGTGATACTGTTGGCGGCGCAGGCACAATTTTAAATGTTTTTGCAAGTGGGACAGATGCTGGTCGAGTTTACCCAACAACACAAGCTGGCGCTGCACTTGCTTGGCAAGACACAGGAGTAGCAGACATTCGTTTGACTGTAACTGCGTCAGCGGCAACAAATGCGGGTTTGGTTCGTTTTACTATCTTATACGCTCAAAATAACAACTTAGCGTAATAGGAGGCTAGTATGGCAGGTCCAGTACAAGCATTTAATCATGCACAAGGAAGTGCTGCGGCTGTTGTTGGCCCCGCACGTTCACGCATTCGTCAAGTTGTAATTTATGCTGCTGCAGCAGGAGCGTTTACAATAAAAGACGGAAGCGCGACAGGAGATACATTAATTACGCAAACATTTCCATCAGGCTATCATCAAATAAACATTCCAGATGATGGAATACTTGCCACAAGTGGTGCGTATATTAGTGCGTTTACAGGAAGTAGTAATCAACTGACGCTCTTTTTGTCTTAAAGGTGTAAGATGGCTCGTAAAAGAGACAAAATGCCTGCAAGAAACAAAAAAAATTTCCGCCCCACAAAAAAAGGGGCGGGAATGACTAAAGCAGGTGTTGCTGCTTACAGGCGTAAAAATCCCGGATCTAAATTAAAAACCGCTGTAACTGGCACCGTTAAAAAGGGTAGTACCGCAGCTAAAAGGCGTAAGTCTTATTGCGCAAGATCTGCGGGTCAAATGAAGAAGTTTCCAAAAGCTGCAAAAGATCCAAATAGCCGTTTACGTCAAGCTAGAAAGAGATGGAAATGTTAGAAAAGCAGATAATAATTGGTGTTGCGATAGCCGCGCTAGGAATTATTGGCACTGTTTCTTACAACTGGGCGGCTTGGGCTACTGAAACTCTTATTGCAGTTGATAAAAGAACTGAAGTTATGGCTGCGCAGATAGAGTTTATTACGATTGAAATGGAAAAGACATATGGCAATATCCAGAAGTCAAATGAGCAAGCAAGTTACAAAGCCCGGTGGTAAGCTTAGAGGCATACCAAAAGGCTTAACTTATTTTAAAAAAGGTGGCGCTGCTTCAAAAAAATCTAAAGGGAGTAAGATTTGTCCTGCTGGTAAGGCGTGGGCTAAACGTACTTTTGACACATATCCTTCTGCATATGCAAACATGGCAGCATCTAAATATTGTAAAGATCCTAACTACGCTAAAGGTGCTAAAGGAAAGAAGAAAAAGTAATGGGTGCGCTTAAAGATTGGGTAAATCAGGACTGGGTTAGAATTGGTACTGACGGTTCTATAAAAGGTAAGTGTGGTACTTCTAAAGATAAGAAGAACCCTGACCGATGTTTGCCTCGTAAAAAGGCTCAAAGTCTTTCTAAAGCAGAAAGAGCCAAGACTGCTCGTAAGAAAAAAGCAGAAGGATCAAAAGGTAAAACCGTTGTTTCTAATACAAAAAAAGCAAAGGTTAGGAATATGAGCCTTGGCGGTGTTGCAGAGACACAATCTAAAAGAAAATTTAGGGGTAAAAAGATACCCGGAACTGCTGTTGCCAGAGGTTGCGGTATAGTAATTAGAAGAAAGCGCACAAAAGGTCCGGGCGCTGTTAGTCAGTCGTAAGGAGATAATCATGGCTATGAAGAAAAAAGGCTACCGAAACGGTGGTAAAGTTAAGAAAATGTCCAAAGGCGGATCGGCTGGAGGAAGAATGAGAATGATGAAAAAAGGTGGAGCCGTTGGTGGTAAGAAATCTCTTGCAGCCGCAAAAGCAGCACTTCCTAAAGGGTATAAAATAGTAAAAACAAAATAATGTCTTATTTATACAGCAACATTCCTTATTTTAAGGCATGGGTTCGCCGTGAATATACTCACAACCATGAGGATTATAACGGCGAATTTCTTCATGCTATGGTCATTGGTGTTACGTCTATGCCAAATAGATGTTTAAGTTTCCAAGTTATGTTTACTGGAAATGAAGCCGAGGGAGAGGAAGAGGATACAGTACATGGCGGTGCAATGTGGGCAAGAATGCCTATAACTGCTTTGGTAGCTGATATACCTTGAGCAATTGAACTCTTTCTGGCGCACGTTTTAAAGA
>CAACVF010000005.1_pt1 | contig 40840 bp, 38 predicted proteins | sample 2381781 | NCBI WGS metagenome assembly CAACVF01 (sample SAMEA5211967, study PRJEB30684) | marine metagenome | biome: Marine; feature: Epipelagic; material: Water | collected 2015-10-15 | depth 60 m | reverse complement strand
AACTACTATACCATCACTTGTAGTTGATGGTCCTAGTATTAGTGGTGAATCAATTGTATTAAATAATCACTCAGCTATTGAATTAGATGGTTCAATATCATCATTAGGAACAGCTTCTGGTATTATTGTTAAATTAAGTGGAGCATCTGCTAATATATCATTAACAAAAGTTGTTTACCTTACTTCAGGTACAGATTGGGCCAAAACAGATGCTAATGCAGAATCAACAAGTAAAGGAATGTTAGGATATGTTATTTACGATACAGATGTAGAAGAAGGAGTTGTTTTATATGGATTTGTTAAAAAAGCATCTCATGGATTTACTATTGGTGCCCCACTTTATTTAAGTACAACTGCAGGAGATATGTCAAATACAGCCCCTACGGGCACAAATGATGTAGTAAGAGTTGTTGGATATGCAGTTGATGCAAATACAATTTTCTTTAACCCTGATGGAACTTATATAACATTATAATAAAATATGCCAAATTTAACAGCAACAAGATATGCCAGAGCAATAGGTGTTTTAAGCTCAACATTTTCAACAGCTAGAGAATCTGACTCAGCTAGTCATTTTGACTCTTCTACTTCATCTAATATTGAAGTATATCAATTTTTTAGAGATTCAGGAAAGGGATCTACTAATTATAGAATGTATAGATTTTTTGCAGTATTTGATTTTAGTAGTTATAGTGGATATACAATATCTAATTTAGTTTTTAACTATAGATCTACTACATCAACAAATTGTGGTGTATGTAGAATTATGGTTTTACAATTTGATGGAATGGGGAGTGGCCCAGGGTTTTCTGCTTATGACGATACTGAATTTTTTGACGATGTCGATTATAATACGACATATACAGGTACAGGTGGTTCTGCCGCAACTTGGACTGATGCTAATTCAGATGCAACAATTACTTTAAATGCAACAGCTCAAACAGCAGCTTCATCTGGTGAATTAAAACTTGCTATTGTACAGTTTGATAATGACTATAACAATGATAGTGGAGTTTTTGATGTATATAACAGAGGTTATATGAACTTTAGTGTAGGAACAGGTTTTACCCCTTTTATGTCTTTTGATGCTGTAGCATCTGGTTATGGTAATAATATAGTTGGTGTAGATTCTTCTAATATATCCCAAGTAAATGATGTTGCTACTGCAGACATATCAACAGTTTGTGGTGTATAATATTTATAATAAATAAAAAAATGAATTTTAAATTTGAAATTAAGAACTTAAAAAGAGATAAATCAACTGGTATGGTTCATTCTGTTAATTATTATTATGGAGCTGAACATTCTGGTTCATCACATTCTGGTGGGAGAACATACATCGCACAAAACCAATATATTCAAACATTGACAACTGGTTCTGTTAGTGATGCAGATTTTATTCAATATGAGGATTTAAATGAAGGTATTGTTTTAAGTTGGATTACTGGAAGTTTAGATACTGGTTTATTGCAAAGAGAATTATCTTCTTCAATAGCAATTAAAGAGGCTTCAAAAATGTTATCAACAAATATTGAAGGAAAACCTTGGTAAATAGTTAGGAATATTTAATATTTTATTGTATATTAGTTACATAAATAAGTTATAAAGAATATGGGAAAACCTAAAATATATGCACATAGTTGCTATATAGGCCATACAGGTTATAATAACCACACTCGAGATTTCTTTAGGGAATTATCTAAATCTTTTGAAATTAAAGTAAGAAACTTCACAGTACCTACTTATTGGAATGGTTATAACCCAGAACCTTTTGATAATGAAGACTATTTAACTAATCATGATAAAAAACTTTTAGTTTCTCAAGCTTTATTTGGTAAAGAACAATTTCTAGTAGATAGAGATTTATATCCTAATCATCCTAATAACTTTGAACATAATATTAATTTAGTATTAGCTGAATGTAATCATCACTTCTTTTATCAAAATTATGATGGTCCAAAAATTGGTTATACAGTTTGGGAAACCACTAGACTACCAGAACAATTTTTTAATAGTTTAAAAGGATACGACCAAGTTTGGGTAGCATCTGAATGGCAAAAAGAATGTACTATAGAACAAGGTATGGATAAAAATAAGGTAAAAGTAGTACCTGAAGCTGTTGATGGTAATACTTTTTATCCTAATAAAAAATCTACTCTTCCTGAATATGATGATAATAGATTTAAATTTGTTTTATTTGGTAGATGGGATTATAGAAAATCAACAAAAGAAATTATAGAAGCATTTTTAGATGAATTTGATAAAGATGAACCTATTGATTTAGTATTATCTATCGATAATGTATTTGCTAGAGATAAATTCGAAACAACTGAAGAAAGATTAAAACATTATAAATTAGTTGATCCTAGATTAAAAATTAAACATTTCCCAACAAGAGAAGAATATATAAAATATTTACAAAAAGGTCATGTATTTTTATCTTGCGCTAGATCTGAAGGTTGGAATTTACCATTAATAGAAGCTATGGCCTGTGGAACTCCTTCTATATATTCTAACTGTAGTGCTCAACTTGAATTTGCTAAAGGAAAAGGACTACCAGTTAAAATAAAAGGAACTATACCTGCATTAGGTGGAGAATATTCTACTTACTCTCAATCAGATTTACCTGGTGAATTTTATCAACCTGATTATGAAGATTTAAAAAAAGTAATGAGGAATGCATATGAAAATTATGATAAACATAAAAAGAAAGCATTAATTGAATCCGAAGAGATTAGAAATAAATTTACGTGGAAAAATGCAGCAAAAATAGCAAATAAAGAAATAACTAAATTATATAACAATTTACCACCTAATGAAATTAAAATCACATTTAACTCAGGCCCTAAAGTAGAAATTTTAGGTTCTAAAAAACAAGAATATTTTATTGAATTTATTAATAGAGAAAATAATAAAGTAATTCATTCTTCAAACATAAAAAATAATATGTGGACTCAATGTAATAAAACATATTATATTCCTTGGGTAATAAAAATAAATGGGGAAGTAGCACATACTTTTAATTTAAAAGATAAAACTGTAAAAATATCATTTGATTCAAATTCATTAGGAGATACGTTAGCTTGGGCTCCACAAGCAGTTGAATTTCAAAAGAAGCATAATTGTAAAGTAATAGTTTCAACATTCCATAATAGTTGGTTTGAAAAACAAGAAGAATATAAAAATTTAACTTTTATAGAACCAAATAAAGGGTGTGAATGTTATGTCCAATATAAAATAGGTTGGTTTAGAAGTAAAAATGGTGATTTTAAAAATAGTAAAGATCATCCAAATCAAGTTAATACAATACCTTTAATACAAGCAGCAACAGATATTTTAGGTCTTCCTTATAAAGAAATTAATTATGGTGTTTATTTTAAACCTAAAAAAAGACCTATAAAACAAAAATATATTTGCATTGGACCTCAAGCAACTTCTGGTTGTAAAGAATGGCCTCATGATAGATGGAGAGAATTAGCAAAAAAATTCAAAATTAAAGGATATAAAGTAGTAAGTTTAAGCTTAAAAGGGTTTAGTGGGCCTAATATTATAAGTAAAAGTAATTTACCTTGGGACGAATTATTCAATTATCTTCACCACGCAGAATTATTTATAGGATTAGGATCAGGTTTATCTTGGATTAATTGGGCATTAAATAAACATACATTAATGCTTAATGGATTTTCAACACCAGAACATGAATTTGTAAATAATATAACTAGAGTTCAAAACTTTAATGTTTGTAATGGTTGCTGGACAAAACCAGAATCTGTTTTTGATGCTGGAGATTGGGACTGGTGTCCTATTAAAAAAGGAACTGATGAACAACATATTTGCCAAAAATCTATTACAGTAGATCAAGTATTAAATAAATCTTTTAAATTTTTAACCCCAATAAATAAAGATAATTTTATTTGGATCACAGGTGGAGATAAACATTACTTATCTATGATAGAAGTATTAGCAAAAAGTTTATTAAGATATTCAAAATACAAATTAATAGTTTATGGGTTTAATTGCGATTCAGAAATTGATTTACCTAATGTTATTAATAAAAGAGTAGATTTTAAACGTAAAACAGATATAGTATGGAAAGGGGAACAAGATTTAATTAATAAAGATTTTTCTATGTATTATGCTAAATATTTAGCTAGTATTGATTCTGTAAGTGAAGGTTATGATTATTATGCTTGGTTAGATGGAGATGCTTTTGTTACTGAACATATAGATAAATCATTAAAGTATTTAAATTTAGTACAAGATTATCCTTTATTTATGAGATATTATCATGAGGATATAAAACAATGGAGAAATTATAGTGGTATTGAATTACACGGTAGGTATGGAACAGAAATCTGCAGTTATAAAAACATAAAAAGAAATCCTAATAATAGAATTATAGCTACTGGTTTTTATTTTTATGATATAAATTGTATACCTTTCTTCGATGAATGTATGGAAATATATAAAGAGTTATATAATGCTCACTTAACTGTTTTTGTAGATGATAATGCTATATCTGAAGAAAGAATAGCCAATTATATAATGTGGAGAGATAATAACAATTCATATTTACCAGTAACTTGGGATAATTATTATAGTAGTGAAGAAGAAATAAAAGTTCCTAATAAATTTACAAAAGAAGGTTTTGATGTAATGTATGACGAAACCTCTCTTACTCCTTACTTTTTTCATGGTCCCGATCCATCAGTTAAGGAAAAAAATGCCGATGTATTAAATCATGCCTTTAATGAATATAATTTAAAAAAATTAATGATTATAGCTCATCCTGATGATGAGTTAATTTTTGGTGGAGCAGAATTAATAAATTATGGCCATGAATACAAAATCGTATGTATTACAAACCCAGATGATGAAAATAGAGTAAAAGAATTTATGGAAATAATGGGTGAATTAAATATTGGGTCTTGGGAAATCCTAGACTATAAAGACACCCTTTACCCAGATGGCCAAACTTTAAATCTTACTAGATATTTTAAAGATAAAAAATGGGAAAAAGTAGTAACCCATAACCCTATAGGAGAATATGGACACCCTCAACATAAATTAATATTTGACACAGTCAAATCCTTAACAGATGATTTTTATGTTTTTGGGAAATCTGATAAAAAATTAAATAATTTAATTTTACATAGAAAAAAACAATTATTAGATACATATCAAATAGAAAAAGATATTATTAGTCATATTTTAACTAATAATGGTAGTTGGTTCAAAAGCAATAATAATACTAATTATATAGAATATGAATGTATAGAAAAATATGACCCTAAAAAAGATAAAACAAAATATATAGCTTGTTATGACAAATAAACGTTGTTTTTTAGTAACTGCTTATTGTAATACTTCTGAAAAAAAAGAAGCATTAAAAAATACTATTATTAATATTAAGAAATATAATATTGATATTATTTTATTTTCACATTACCCAATTGATAAAGATATACACTTATTAGTAGATTATTCAATATATGATTATAGTAATCCCATATCTAATGTTAAGGATAAATCAATGATAAATTGGAAAAAATTAAATAAATTTAGAGACAAAACAATTCCATTTAAACTAAATACACTATCAGTCGATTATGGTTATGCAGCAGCTCAACAATTTAAAAGAGGATTATTATTTGCTAATAGAATGGAATATGATGAAGTTATTGTTTTAAATTATGATCTTGAAGTTACTGATAAAATGTTAAATGATTTTAATGAAAATTTTAGTAAATATGATAATATAATATTAAAATATGGTAATGATGATGCTAGTATGTATATGGCTTGGTTTGCTTTAAAATTAAAACCATATTTAAAAAATATTGAATCAATTAATTATATTGATTATATTAAAACTGAAGTAATAGTTGAAAATTATTTATTTCAAAAATTTAACTCTATTAATAGTTTAATAATACCTAGAAAAGAATGGGAAGGGGAAAACCCAAATAATCCTAACATAAAAACTAGTATTGTAATGGAAGGAGATATTTGGGCTAAATATAATACAAACGAATTTAAATGGTTTATAGGACAAGAAAAAATATGGTTTGATAATGACCCAGAAGTAAGAGGAACAGATAAAGTTATTTTATTTTTTTGGGACATATTAAGAGATTTAGATGTAAAAATATTTATTAATGATAAATTAGTACATAAATCTTATGCTTATAAAAAATTAGATTATCAATTAATTTATATGCCTATTTTATATAATGAATTAAATAAACCATCTTTAAGATTAAAAATTTTCGTAAATGACTGGGAAATACCAGAAGAATTAATTAAATTGAGTGTTAACTCTGCAATAGAAATAGCTTATGCCGACCAATAACCTAGTAATAATTACTTGTCATTGTAATAATGAAGAAAAAGAAAAATTATTACATAAAAATATAGATGAAATTAAAAGTCATGGTTTTGACATTTTAGTTGTATCTCATCTACCAATATCAATTGAAATACAAAATAAAGTAGAGTATACAATTTTTGATAAAAGTAATCCAATTTTAAATTATCCCTATAGAGGTATAGCTTTTTGGAAAACATTTACTCATAAAAAAAGACCTATTAAAATACAAAATGTTCTTGATGATTATGGTTGGACTGCTTTTAATCAAATTTTTATAGCAGCAAATTTTTCATTACCTCTTCAAAAATATGAAGAAGAACCAACTCAAGGAAGAAGATGGGCTACTTATGATAGTTCATTTAAATACGATTATTTTAGTTTTATAAATTATGATATAGAATTAACTAAAAATATAATTGGTGATCTAAAAAACCCTTTACCTATCTTAACATCAAGAGTTGAAGATAAATATAATGATATGGGATATAGATTTCCTAGTTTTATGTTAAATATTTTTGATAGAAAACATTTAGAAAAATTAATATCTTTATTTGATAAACAATTTTATATGCAAGATACCCATCCTCATATTAAAGATAATAAATTTACAGATGCTGAACATTATCTTAAATATTTAATATCTATTTTTGATTATGTAGTACATCCTGATGATATTAGAGATTTAATGTTGTTTGAAGATACTACTCTTTTTAATAAAAGTGGTAATGAAGACTTTAAATTATTTATACAAAATAATAATACATTTAAAAAATTAAAATCAAATTCTTGGATACCTAGATTATTTGTTTATGATGTTAAAATAAAATTAAATATTAAAGTAAATGATAAAAATTATATATTAAAAAAAGATGAAAGTATTATTTTAGATTTACCTAAAATAGAAAAATTAGGAATTGAATATAGAGATAGATACTTAGATCTATTAGATGAATATAAATCATCTGATTACTCATTTATAAATTATTTAGATGAAAAATAGAAAAAGTTGTGCCTCGTGTAGTGGAAGAAAGTTTGATGTAATATATGACTTTGGTAAAATACCTTTAGCTGGCAGTTTTCCTAAAGAAAATAAAAATATAGAATATTTCCCTTTAAAAATAATAAAATGTAAAAAATGTGGGTTAGTTCAAACTAATACATTAATCCCTCCCGAAGTTTTATTTAAAGATTATAGATATATTTCATCTGTAGGAATGCAAAAACATTTTAATAGTTTTGCTGATTGGTTAATTAGGACTCAAAAATTAACAGCAATGAGTAATGTATTAGAATTTGGGTGTAATGATGGTCCTCTACTTGAAGCATTAAAATATAGAGGAATACATAATACTTTAGGTGTTGATCCTGCTACTAATATTGTGGAATTAGGAAGAAAAAAATCTTTAAATATTTTAAATGATTTCTTTGACTATAATCTAGCTAGAAATAAAGAATGGGAAAATAAATTTGATCTAATTTTAGCAAGTAACACTTTTGCCCATATAGAAAACATAAATTCAGTAGTTAAAGGAGTTCATTATTCATTAAAACCAAAAGGTAGATTTATATTTGAAGTACAATATTTAGTAGATTTAGTTGATAAATTCCAATTTGATTTTATGTATCATGAACATTTATTTTATTATACTGTTACTAGTTTAAAAACTTTACTTTCTAAACATAATCTTAAAATAATAAATGTTGAAAGTGTTCCAATACATAGTGGATCTATTAGAGTTATAGCAACAAAAGATACATCTGAATTTAAAGAAGAAGTAGTAGATGGATTTATGGAAGTAGAAAAAGATTATAATGATTTAAGTAAATTTAAAAATTCAATAGCTAAATCCTTAAATAATTTAAAAACATTTTTAGATAATAATAAAGATAAAAAAATAATAGGTTATGGTGCTTCTGGTAGGGCTAATGTAGTTGTAGGTACCCTAGATTTAGATGAATCTTATATTAACTATATCATAGATGAATCACCAGAAAGATATAATAGGTTGACTTCCAATGGAAAAATTCGTATATTACCTCCATCTAAAATAGGTGAAGCGGACTATATTTTAATTTTTGCTTGGAATTTTTCTGATATGATAATAGAAAAAACTAAACATTTAAAAATCCCTTATATTATCCCCTTCCCAGAATTAAAAGTTATTAATCCATGAATGGAGAAAAAATATTCATAACTGGTGGTGCTGGTTATTTAGGTTCTAATTTAGTTGCTCGTTATTACGATAATAATGAAATAACTGTATATTCTAGAGATGAAGCTAAACATTATTACCTTAAAAAAAGATTTCCAAATATTAACTGTGTTATAGGAGATGTTCGTAATTTTGATTTATTAAAAAGATCTTCTAAAGGACATACAATTGGAATATTTGCTGCATCATTAAAACAGATAGAAGCTGTAGATCAGAATGTTGAAGAAGGAGTTAAAGTATTAATAAATGGATCTATTAATTCAAGAAGAGCAGCAGAAGAAAATAACTTTAAATCAGCATGTTTCATTTCATCAGATAAATCTCGATCAGCAACTACATTGTATGGATCAATGAAATTTATTGCAGGAGAATCTTTTATAGTAAACGCAGAAAAATCTAATGTACAACTTTCATCTGCTATTTATGGTAATGTTTTAAATTCAACAGGTAGTATCATTCCTTTAATTTGGGATGCTATAAATAAAAACTATACACTTACCCTATACTCTGAAGAAATGACACGATTTATGATTAATATCGAAGATGCAATGGACTTAATAGAAGAAGGGTTAAAAGTTAGTGGATTTAATATAATACCAAATTTAAGATCATTTAATGTAAAAGATTTATTTGAAATATATAATGAAAAATTTGGATTAAAATATAAAATAGGCGAACCTAGAATATCAGAAAAAATACATGAAATAATGATATCAAAAGAAGAAGCACCTAGAACATTTTATAATAAAGAAAATGATGTATTTTATATGCATTATAAAAATATAGCAGAAGATTCTATACAAAATGAATTTTCTAGCTATGAGACAACAGTGAGTAAAACTGAATTAATCAAAATTTTAACTCACTATAATTTTTTTAAAGTTTAATTAATATTTATAACAGTAGTAATCATGAGTAAAACAATTAAGTTATCAAAAGAAGAAGTAGCAAATCTTAAAGAATATCAAGAAAAAAACAAAAACATAACCCTTAATTTGGGTTCTGTAGATATTCAAAGAGCTATTTTAGAAGGACAACGAAACAGCATTCTTGATAAACTAGCAGATTTACAAGAAGAATCTAACAAAACTGCTAAAGAATTACAGAAAAAATACGGTGATGGAAACATTAACCTAGAAACTGGAGAAATTACTTTAGTAGAATAGTTTTTTGAAAAGGTTTTTAATATTTATAATAAAATAATATTAAATAACATAATAAAATGGCAGAAACATTAATATCTCCTGGAGTATTAGCAAGAGAAAATGATCAATCCTTTGTTACATCTCAACCTGTAGCTAGAGGCGCATCAATAATTGGACCAACAGTATTAGGACCGATTGAAAGACCAACATACGTTAGTTCGTTTAGTTCCTTCCAAGCAATTTTTGGTGGCGCACTTAAAAGTGGATCAGGTCAATACACTTACTTAACTTCTATAGCGGCAAACCAATATTTCCAAAATGGTGGTGAATCATTATTAGTAACACGTGTAGTATCAGCTTCATCAACTTGGGCTTCTGCTACAAGTTCATTAATGGAAACAGGATCAGGTGGTCCTACTACAGGATTAGCTCCTTTTGTACTAGAAACTATTTCACAAGGTGAGATAATGAATACAACAGGATCTATGGCTTCTGGAGCTCCGGCAGACGGAACAAATGGACAATTACTAAGTGGTTCAGCTAATAACGTTAGATGGGAAATAGCGGCAACTAATACATCTTCAGGTGTGTTTTCATTATTAATTAGAAGAGGTAATGATACACAAAATCAAAAAGTAGTATTAGAACAATATAACAATATTTCATTAGACCCATTTGCTTCAAATTATATTGAAAGAGCAGTTGGGAACATGAATACAACTGTAATAACAGAAGGATCAGATACATTTATCCAAGAATCAGGATCATTCCCTAATGTTTCTAATTATGTTAGAGTAAAACAAGTAAATTATGCAACTCCAAATTATTTCAATAATGATGGGTCCGCAAAAGATGAATACACAGGATCATTACCTATAGCAGGTTCTGGTAGTTATGGAGGATCATTTGGAAATGGAGCTGGTTCAAATATATCTACAAAAGGTCCAAATTTATTCTATGAATTAATAGATGGAACAAGTGGTGCAGCAAATACACAAGGTTTAATAGCAGATGATTATACAACTGCAATTGCTTTAATGGCAAATGTAGATGATTATCAATATAATGTTATTTCAGTACCAGGATTAACTAACCAAATTACTTCAACACCAATAACATCAATAGTAAATAATACAATTGCTAGAGGTGATAGTATTGCTGTAATAGATTTAGTTAGATATAACCAAATGATAGCAACAGTAGTAAGTCAAGCATCAGGATTTGATTCAAGTTATGCAGCTACTTACTGGCCTTGGGTTCAAACAATAGACCCAAATACAGGACAAATGGTTTTTGTTCCACCTTCAACATTTATCCCTGGAGTATATGCCTTTACTGATGCATCATCAGATCCATGGTTTGCACCAGCAGGTATTACTAGAGGAGGAATGGGACAAGTTGTAAAAGCTGAAAGAAAATTAACTTCTACTAATAGAGATACTTTATATGAAGCAAATGTTAATCCAATAGCTACATTCCCAGGACAAGGAGTAGTAGTATTTGGTCAGAAAACATTACAAAAAGCTGCTTCAGCATTAGATAGAGTAAATGTTAGAAGATTGTTAATAACACTTAAAGATTATATTTCACAGATTTCTGATAACTTAGTATTTGAACAAAATACAATAGCAACAAGACAGAATTTCTTAACACAAGTAAACCCTTATTTAGAAAGTGTTCAGCAAAGACAAGGATTGTATGCATTTAAAGTAGTAATGGATGAGAGTAATAACACACCAGATGTTATAGATAGAAATGAGTTAATTGGACAAATTTTCTTACAACCAACTAAAACAGCTGAATTTATTATATTAGATTTCAATGTATTACCAACTGGAGCAACATTCCCAGCATAAAAATTAAAAAGATAAATATTTATAATAAAATAAGAAAATAAAATGGCAGTATTAAACCCAAACGAAATATTTTTCACAGCTTTTGAGCCAAAACAAGCAAATAGATTTATACTATTTGTTGATGGATTCCCTTCTTATATAATGAAAGGAGTAGGGGCTGTTTCACTAACACAAGGTTCAGTACCTTTAAATCATATTAATGTACAAAGATATGTAAAAGGAAAAACAGTATGGAACACAATTTCCTTTACTTTATTTGATCCTGTAACTCCATCTGGTGCTCAAGCCGTTATGGAATGGGTCCGTTTACATCATGAATCTGTAACAGGTCGTGATGGATATAGTGACTTCTATAAAAAAGACCTTACAGTTAATGTATTAGGTCCTGTAGGTGACATCGTATCAGAATGGATTATTAAAGGAGCAATGATTACTGAAGCTAGTTTTGGTGATTATAATTGGGATACTGAAAGTACTGCTGTAGAATTAACAATGACAGTTCAACCAGATTATTGTGTATTGAACTTCTAAGATTTTTACCCACCCCTTGATAAAATTAGCTTGACTTTGGTCAAGCTTTTTTTTTCTTTTTCCGCGAAAAAATTTGGTTACCTGGGATAGGGTTCGTATATTTACATCGTAAATAATAAAAAAATAAAGGTTATGTCAAACACAGTAAAAATTAAAAGAGGTCGTCCAAGCCAAAAAATTGGTAAAATTGTTAAAAGATTTAAACCATCAACTATGTTGATGGATGATTTTAAATTTGATCCCCAATTATTTGTTCCAATGAAAACTGGAACTAAAATTGATAAATTACTTTCAAGTGAAGGAGGAATGATGAAAGGTACTAACGTAGCATTCGTTGGTGATCCTGGAGTTGGTAAAACAACTGTATTATTAGATATGCTTGCCAATATGAAAAATAATGGCAATAAAGTATTGTTTATCTCAGGTGAGATGACACAGATTGATATGGTTGGAATGGTAAAAAGATTCCCTAAATTTGGTAAATTACCTATCTTATTTATGGGTGATTGGATTGAAAATGATCCATTAGTTATTTTAAAATCCATCCTTAGTGAAGGTTGGGACTCAGTTTTAGTAGACTCATTTGCGGAATTAGCAGTTGCTGTTCAAGATTTCCATGGTGGTACTATGAAAAATGCAGAAACTCAATTATTAAATTTATTTGAAAAGCACAATAAAGGTGAAAATCAAAATAAATTAAACACTAACTTTATGATCATACAGCAGGTTACCAAAGGTGGAGAATTCGCGGGTAGTAACCGATTTAAACACATGATTACCGCGATGGCTCATATGAAATTTACCCCTGAAGGTAGTAGAGCTATATGGTTTAGTAAAAACCGTAGAGGTGGTGAAATGAATAAATTACATTTTAGCTTAGATCAGGCTAATCACGTCGGGTGGTTATTTACCGAGCCATTAAATATGGCAATATAACCTTTAATTATTATTTACAGTTAAAAATAGCTTGGCTTCGGTCAAGCTTTTTTTTACATTACATATGTATAATAAACAACGTTACAAACTAATAAAGATTATGGCCGAATTTAACATGCCTACTGAAATAGTAGAATTACCATCAAAAGGAATAGTATACCCTGAAGATAATCCCCTATCTAGTGGAAAAGTAGAAATAAAATATATGACTGCTAAAGAAGAGGATATATTAACTAATCAATCTTATATTGAAAAAGGAATAGTAATTGACAAAGTATTAAAATCAGTTATTGTTAGTAAAGTTAATTATGATGATTTAATAGCAGGAGATAAGAATGCAATAATGGTTGCTGCAAGAGTTTTAGGTTATGGTGGTGAATATGAATTCTTTTCATTAGATAAAATGCATAAAGTTGATTTAGCAGAAATTGAAAATAAGCCTTTAAAAGAAGAATATTATACTAAAGGAGTAAATGAATTTAAATTTACATTACCTTTTACAAAGACTGAAGTTACTTGGAAACTTTTAGATGGTCGTGATGAAAAGAAAATAGATAATGAATTAGAGGGCCTAAAAAAATTATATAAAGATAATATACCAACACTTTCCACTCGTTTAAAATACATTATTACTTCAGTTAATGAGGAAAGAGAAAGAAAATTTATTAGAGATTATGTTGATAAAGCATTATTAGCCCGAGATGCTAAGGCTTTAAGGAAACATATATCAGAAATATCCCCAGACGTTGATCTGTCTTTTTTTCCCGAAGGAAGCAAATCCAGAAGATCCATCCCAATTAACATCAACTTTTTTTGGCCTGAAGTCTAGCGAAGCCGCTACCATAAGAGTAAGATTATTTAGACAAATACATAATATCGTTTTCCATAGTAATGGTGGATATGACTGGCACACAATATATAATATGCCTATTTGGTTAAGGAAATTTACTTGGAAAGAATTAGATGATTATTATAAAGCATCAGATAAAAAAATAAAAGAAGCAACTGAAGGTAAAAAAGGTCAAACAAATATGATAAACTCAGATGGAACAGTTAATGTTCCTGAATTTGCCAAAGCATCTAAATCATACAAAGGTAAAAGTAGTTATAAATAATAATATTTATAATAAAATAATTTATGGCTGACGGCAAGGAATTAAAAGATAATTTAGGCGATTCTAAACAGATATTATCGGATATTAGGGCTGAAGGTGCTGAATTAAGAATACTTTTTAGAGAAATTGCAGAATCCCTATCTAAGGGTTCTGGAAGCATGGGTGATTTATCATCAGCTGCAAAAGTAGCTAGTAGTGATGTTAAAACTCTTAGTACAGAAGCCAAAAAACTTCACGGTGTAACTCAAGACGATTTAAAGGATAAAGATAAAGCTGCTATACTTAATAAAGCAGCTCAAAATACTCGAAGAAAAATCCAAACTATTGATGCAACTATTACTGCATTACAAAAGAAAAGATTAACAGCCACAGAAGAAGAAGCAGAGCAGATTGATAAAATGATGGAGGACCTCTATAATGGTAGGGAGTCTGCACAAAAAATGCTAGGTAGTTTTGATAAACTAGTAGACGCTAATAATGAATTAAATAAGAAAACTGCATTTTTTACTGGAATGGAAGAAACCCTTAAGACCATTCCAGGTATAGGTCCTGCAATCGCTGGACCCTTTGGTAAAGCAGCAAAAGCAGCTAGAGAAGCAAGTGTAGAAGGAAAAAGTTTTGTAGAATCTACAGCTGCTGCTGGTGGTAAATTACTGGATGCCTTTGGTCCTGCAGCATTGCTTGGAATGATCATAAAGGGTAACACGGCTGCAACTGATTTTAGAAGAACTTTAGGTCTATCTAGGGACCAAGCTAAAGCAATGAATGAGGAAATGGAAGAATTTTCCTACAACTCAGATAGATCATATTCAACATTAACAAAATTAAGAGCTGCTCAAGTAGGGTTAACAGAAGCTTTAGGTGTTTCAAATAAATTTAGTAATGAATTATTAGAAGACCAAGTAATGCTAACTAAAAAGTTAGGATTATCAGCAGAAGAAGCAGCTGAATTTGCTAAAGTAACTACTTTAACAGGTAAAAGTACAACAGATATAACTGAAGGTATACTTGATTCTGTAGCAGCAGAACAAAAACTAACAGGAATAAGAGTTGATGGTAGAAAAGTAGTAAAAGAAGTATCTAAAATTAATGGTCAATTAGGTGCTCAATACGGATTTAATACAAAAGAACTATCAAAAGCAGTAATTGCAGCACAAAAACTAGGATTATCATTAAAAGAAGCATCTGATATATCTCGTAATCTTTTAGATTTTGAATCTTCTATTGAAGCTGAAATGGAAGCTGAATTAATGACCGGTAAGAAAATAAATCTTGAAGAAGCAAGAAGATTAGCATTAGCAGGAAAAAGTGCAGAAGCCTTAACTGAAATAGCAAACCAAGTAGGAACATCATCAGAATTTATGGGAATGAATGTTCTACAACAAGAATCTTTAGCTAAAGCAGCAGGAATGACTGCAGATCAAATGGCTAATATGTTAAGAGAAAGAGAAACTCTTCAAACATTAGGAGCCGAATCTTTAAAACAATTAGAAGAAGAAGGTAGATTAGAAGAGTTAAAAACAACAGAAACTGGTAAACAAATGTTAGCGGCCTATGAACAATCAGCTGCTGCTGAAAAGCTACAGGATACAATGGCTAAGTTAGGTGACTTGTTAGGAGAAATGATGGATGGTGCGTTTGGAAGTTTTGTTGAAGGTTTTGCTAAAATTTTATCATCTTCGGAAGGTATTTATGCTACAATGGGTCTTTTAAGTACTTTAATGATTGGAAATATAGCCAAAATGGTTATTGGTTTATCTACTCAGTTAGGTATTCAAAAATTATTAACAAAAGAATCTAAAAAAGAAGCAGTAACAGATTCTGTTGGTGCAGCAGCAGAAGCTGGTAAAAGTGTTTCTAAAATTCCTTACGTTGGAGGTTTTATTGCAATTGGTTTAATGGCTGGAATATTAGGATTTTTATTAGGAAAAATAACTGCGGCAAATGACCTTTTCTCTCCTGGTAAAGGAATGGGTGGTGGTTATGGAGATAGAATGTTATTAGGACCTGAAGGAGCATTTGCATTAAATAATAGAGATACTGTTCTTGCTGGAACTGATTTAGGAGGTGGTGGAGGAAATACAGGAAATAACCAAATGGGTAAAGCACTTGAAAGTATAAATTCTACCCTACTAGGAATGTCAAATAGACCAAATCCTGAAATTAATATTGACTCAGTACAAATGGGAACTGCTGTAGGTTTAAATGCATTTCCTATACAATAACATATTTATAATAAAATAAATTTAATAACTTAAAATACAAATTATGGCTTTACTAAATAAATTTTTAGATCAAGGATCACAAGTAACTACATTAAAAGGAGAAAAACCAACAGGACCTTTATCTCCTGGACCTGGTGTTATTCCAATTAATAATACTTTTAATGAAGGAACTTACGAAGATTATGTAGTTAATACTCCAAGAGTAACAGACAACACAGGTAACTAAAATTCTTATATAATTGCCTAGGCTACTTAATATAAGAACGGATCTTTCCGAATATAGAACTGCTCAATACGGTTATGATAGACGTGGAGCGGGTCCTCGCAATACTAATGCGAGCGGCCAACCCTATGAAATAATTCCATTACGCCAAAGAAATTTTAATGAATCTGATTTTGGAGCAACTACTCAAAATACAGGAGGACAAGTAGAAGACTTTTTATTAAGAGGAGGTTCTCTATTACCTGAAACTGCTTTTAGAGATGTATCAAGATTAACTAAAATGTTTACTGATTTAAAATCTCCTAATGGAATTTTATTTACAGCAAAACAAGAAGCATTATCAAGATCAAGTGTAAATATTTTAGCCGCTGGTGAAAAAGAAGGTTTTCCAACAAGAGGTAAAAATAACTTACCATTTAATAATGGAGTTTATTTACCAACTTCTACTTTATTACAAGCAGCAGGAGTAGGGATTGGCACTCATTTATTAAAACAAGGAATAGACCCTACAGCTGACACAGATGGTGCGGGAGGATTATTTAACCTTCTAGGTTTTGATGATCCCCTAGCTATGCCACTCTATGTAAATACTTTGGCTTCCAGAGAAAGACAAGAAAACTCAGCTACAAGTAGATTAGTTGAATTTTCTCAATTTAATATAAATACATCTGATAATGATTCAGGTATATTATATTCTTATTCTGGTGGACCAGGTTCCGTTTTAGGAGTCACTGGTAAAACTAATATTAATATGCCTTCAGAGGGTAGGACTGGACGTAATAATCCTAGTTTAACAACTTCTGGATTTTTTAATACAGGTCAAACTAAAGACACTAATTTTGGTTTTAACTATAGTGTATTTGGAAAAAAAGTTTTCACTACAGGTTCAGCTGATTTAGTAAAAGATGGTACTCCTTTTAATTTTAGAGGTGGTACTTACTTTGGTGATCCAAAAAATGACAATTTATCCAAAATTAAATCAGTTAGTAGATACTATGAACTAATAGTTAGTGGTAGCAATTTATTTGAAATGTCCAATAATGGACAAGTTAAAGTTACTAATGACAATATTAATAATTCATTAATTGCTAATGTGGGTGAATCAGTTTATCAAGCTGGAACATTTACTCCAAATCCTTCAGTACCAGATCAACCTGGATTAACTTATAATGAGTTAATGGGAGCAGGAAGTAATAGTGGTGCTGGAGCTAGCGGTGGAAAAATTATTGATTTTAGAAAAAACTCATCAGGTGTTTTTAACCCTGATTATTCAAATAGAGATCTTACCCTAGCAGGAAGAGCTAACCTAGGAGATCCTGGTAGAGATAATAAACAAGCAAAAACTTCTTTTAATTTTTCTGACAGACAATTCACAACTTTTGATAGCGCTTTAGATAAAGTTAATGCTTATCCAATTTATTCAACTAATAGCCCATCAGGTATTGGTTTAGTACAAAATGCTACATACGCAGGAAAACAAAAAGATTTATGTAAGTTTAGAATTGGTGTAATTAATAACAATGATCCAAGTTTTACTACATATCTTCATTTTAGAGCATTTATAGATGGTATGAGTGATACTTTTTCTTCTAAATGGAATGAAACAACATATATGGGTAGAGCTGAAAGTTTTTGGAATTATAGTGGATTTTCTAGAGAATTTTCATTAGATTGGACGGTTGCAGCTCAATCCAAAGCTGAGTTAACGATTATGTATAAAAAACTAAATTATTTAGCCTCAATTAATGCCCCAGATTATTCTGAAAATGGTTATATGAGAGGTAATTTAATAAAATTAACAATTGGGGATTATTTATATGAACAAACAGGATTTATGAGTGGTATTTCATTTTCCCCTCCACAAGAATCACCTTGGGAAATATCTAGAGAAGATGTAGATTTATCAGTAAAACAACTTCCTTTTATAATGAAGATAACAGGATTTAAATTTACACCAATTCACGACTTTGTTCCACAAATTCAAAAGAATACATTTGGTCCGTTATTTGATAATGTAAACCAAGAAAGTGGAGATGCACAAGCAGCAGGAACTGAAAATGGTACACCAATAGAGGAAAGTATATTAACAGGTTATGGACCTCAAAGATATATTGCTTTAGGTGATAATTTAAAAGGAGGAAGATATAATTCATATGATCTTAAATATCCTAAAAAACAAAGAGCAATATCTACGGTTACTGGAGAAAAAATAAAAATAGTTGGAGGAGATCCACCAGGGGCGGATTTAATCAACACTAATATTGCTCCAAGAATATCATCTACTAAAATAGCAAGTTTAACAAACCAAAAAGCTGTTAATGATGCAAACATAGTTATTAATGAAATTAATTCTATAGGAAGATAATATGGGTAGATACACAGAAATAGAAAATTTATATACACCAGAGGGTAAGCCTTATAAGGCAACAGTAAGATATCCTGTTGTTCCATTATCATTTAATGATATTTATGTTTATACGGACTCAGGAGATAGATATGATATTTTGGCTCAACAATATTTTGGGGATCCTAGTTTATGGTGGGTAATTTTATCAGCAAACCCACAACTTCCAAAAAATTCATACTATCCTCCTTTGGGAACACAATTAAGAATCCCATCAAATTATGGAGGGGTAGTAGCCGCATATAATAGTACAAATTAAAAGTTATGATTGGTAATATAGTAGGTGGACCGTTAGACCAAACAACAGTTAATCAATTAAAGGTTCGTCAAGAAATAGCAGCTTCTGGGTATGGGGACTCTCCCATAAAGAGATCTCCTAAAGTTAAAAATTTTCTAAATAATCGTACTGCATGGGTTAAATTTGCATCTGGAGTAGATATTGCAGGTAAATATGCCTCAGAAAAAATAAAAAACATATTTGAAGGATCAGGAATTAATATTGATACTGATGATCCTGCTACATTAGGGTTATTAAATGAAAATTTAGCTAAACGATTTATTTTATTTAATGGTACAAGTACACTTAATACAACAAATAATTGGGATTTTAGATTTGGAGTTGCTAGTAGTAATAATTATCAAGATACTTTTAATACTGATATTTTATATGGAGGAATAGGACAAGATAGAGGATTACAACCTTTTCCTGGTATTACTGATCTAAAAGTAAAAACATTAAATAGAGGTTCTATTAGAAAAGCAACTATTAGTTTAAAATGTTATAATAAATTACAATTTAACATTATTGAAGCTTTATATCTTAGATTAGGATTTAATATGTTAATAGAATTTGGTTATGATAAATACATAGATGGAATAACAAAGGGTGGAACAGATACAGAACCATCAGACCCAATTATAAGAGAAGTAAAGAGAACTTTTATAGAAAATGGATTTTTTGAAAAAAACACTAAATCTGAGGATGTTTATAATGGTATTGATAGTTTTAGAGCTGTATATAATGGTAATTATGATGGTTTTTACGGTAAAGTTCAAAATTTTTCATGGAAAATAAACGACGACCTCAGCTATGATATTACAGTAGATTTAGTAACTATTGGTTCACTAATTACATCTTTAAAATCAAATATTCCCTCGACAGTAAATTCCTCACAAATATCAGTTATAGCTACAACTTTAGGAGATATAGTAGATTTGTATGAATTTGATGAAGATAAAAGAGAAGATATTTTAAGTAAAGATGCAGCTGAATTTAAAATACCTGAAATTGGTACTGATGCTATCACAATTTATTTAATGAAAAAAACAGTTCAATTTCCTCAACTAAAATCTAGTAAAGATTATTTATATGTTACAGAAATTGTTGAAGAGTCAACAGGAGGAAGTTTTCGAGATGGTGTTGTTTCATTAGCAAATCCTAGGGGAAAAACTGAAAATATAAATGGTAGGTTATATGAAACTATATCATCACCTCTCCAAAAAGCGGCATTTAATTTAGAAAAATCAAAAGATAATCGTTATTTTATAAGATTTGGTACTTTTTTAACTGAATATTTTGACATAGTAAATTATTATATAACAAAATCAAATCAAAAAACTAAAAAAGACCAACCTTTATTAGAATTTTTAGCAAGTGGTAATATTTACTGTAATTATCAATTAGATCTTATTCCTTTAGATTTAAGAGTTTGCTATTTTAAACCTGTCTTTTCTTCGATAACAAAAGCAAATTGTTTTACAACAGGTGTTTCTTCAGCAGATAAATTAACTGAAAATGAAAACACTGTAGACTTTGTTGTTGATAAAAAAGGAGTAATAACAGGAAAATTAATGAATATGTACATTAATATATCTTTCTTAGCACAACAATTACAGAATAATTTAGATAAAGAAGGAAATTTATCAATTTTTACTTATATATCTAATATTTTAAATGGTATTAATAGGTCAACAGCAGGAGTTACAAATTTAGAATTAATTGTAGATAATGATAGAGAAGTAAAAATATTAGAAAAAAACACTCCTAAAGGAATGTCACTTTTAACAAAAGAACAAGAACAATTTGAATTTGAAGCTTATGGTTTTGGTAATAATACAAACCAAGCTAGTATTATTCAAAATTTTAATATAAAATCAAAAATTCCTCCTGATCTTATGGCTTTAATTTCAATTGGAGCTGCTTCTCCCCAATCTGAAACTAATGGAATAAAAGCTTTATCATTTAACAGTTTTAATAGAGGATTAGAAAATAGATTTGAAAGAGAATACGATCAACCAACTGAGGATATTGGAACACTAGTAACAACTGAACAATTAGAGGATCAACAAGAGAATATTATAATAGAAAATTTTCATAAGACTTTTTCAACAGATTTTCAAAATAAAAGATCTAACAGTAAACACTCAAATTATGACCCAGATATTAAAGATAAGTTAGGTGAAGCACAAGGAAAACATGGTAAATCTTCAGAATTTTGGGGTTATACCTGGGGGTCAGGAGTGACAAGGGGTAATGGTGGTAAACCTATGTATAGTATTTTTTGGCAATCTCCTAAAGGAGGAGAATTAAAATTAAAACTAAAAGGACAGCAAATACCCGGAGGTTTTTTAGAATATGAAGGTGGTTTTAATAAATATTTATTGCCTGAGGGTAAGAATTTGAATAATAGTAATTATTATATAGGAACCCTTGCCGGAGATCAGGGTGATTACATCAAAGCAAAAGTTTTGCAAATCACGAGAGATTATGAAAAAGGATATGCTGGTGGGGCGGACGCAGTAAGAACTAATACATCCCCAGCTACATATCAAGAATATTTAACAGAAGCTTTTGGTGGAGATTTTGACTATAATGTAAATGTAGCTCCAACTGGAAGTGAAACAGCACAAGTACAACAACGAACAGTAGATATTAAAGGTGCTAAATGGTTTGAAATTAATCCAAGTTTTATAAACCAAGGTAAATCTTTATTTAAATTAATGAAAGCTGAGTATGATAAAGTTGATTATTTAAATAATGGTGTTGTTGCTAATTCTACTGGTTTTATACCTCTTGAAACAAGTTTTGATTTAGATGGTCTTTCTACTTTTAAAATATTTCAAAAAATAAAAGTATCACAAAAATTTTTACCTAATAATTACCCTCAAACCTTAAATTTTATTATTAAAAATATAGATCATGCTCTAAAAGATAATCAGTGGACTACTTCAATAACAACAGTATCAATACCAGTTCAAGACCAATTATCATCACTATCCCCATCAAAATTAGACCAACAAAAATGGCCTGAAAGTGATGATGATGCTCCAAAAGACAGAAGTGGTTGTAAACATACACCGAAGGCAGGACTACCAACAGTTGCTTATGACGACCCTTCAATTTCACTATTAAATCCTTGTTCTAACACAGGTTTAATTATAAAATCAACTGTACAACCTAATAAGAAAATAATTGTAATCCACCATACTGCAAGTAATGGTTCTGCTGCTCAATATGTTAAAGGATGGATTAGAAAATTCTATCCAATTGCAACACATTTTATTATAGAAAGAAGATCAGGAAAAGCTGTTAGATTATTTGAAGATAAATATTGGAGTAATCATATTGGAGAGACTCCTGGAGAATACACAAATGGAGACCCAGATGAACAAGAACCATATATGTTATCTATTGAAATTGATAATTATGGGTATTTAACGAAAAAAGGTAGTACATACGTACAAGGTGATAAAAGATGGAAGGCTAGTGAAATATCAGTTACTAAACCAGTAAAATATAAAACTAATACTTCTAATGCCCAAAAGTTATTAAAACAAGCAGAAGAAAATTTAATAAGAAGTTGGAACGAATCTTTACTATCAGATCCTGGATTTAATAAATTAAAAAGCATTAAAGACTTTAAATTTGCTAAATCTACAAATGGAGAACCTTATGTATATGGTTTATCACTTCCCCCTAATATGTTATTACAATTTGATACGAAGGGGTACAAATCCCGCGTAGCGTTGAATGTAGCCCACGTTTTAGCTGGTGGAACATCAAAATCTTTTTTTAATCCAACAGGTACAAGTCCATCATTAGGATTAAAAGTAAAAGCCTCAGGTTATAATTTTACAGCTACTGAAAGAGGAACAGTAAGAGGTAAGACATTTGTCAATTCTTCTTATGTAAATAAATTCTTTAATATTAAAAATAATATTAATAATATTATTACTCATCAATTTAATGGAAAAACTTATAAAACTGATGGTATTTCTGGTTGGTATTTATGGGGTGCTGTATATTTAATCCTAAAAAGAATTATAGATGGCAAACCATGGAAAAAAAAGATGGAAAGATATATTACCGAATCAGAGTATAGAAAACTTGAAAAAAAGTATTCCAACTACCAAGTTATTACATATAAAGGATATAGCTATTTCCAAAACTATACAGATGCACAAATAAAATCAACATGTAAAGTTGTTAAAGATTGGGCGATAAAATATAAAATCCCAGTAGCTCCTACTACTAGAGGTAGTAGATTATGGGATAAATGGTTTAATTTATTTTTTGGTTGTGATGATAATGGTAAAGCAAAACTTGATACATCAATCTTTAGATCTGATGCTGCAATGGCTAAAGCGACATATACACATAATAGTTATAAAAGAACCAAAGTTGATATTTTCCCTCAAAAAGAATTATTAGAGGGATTATGGAAAGTATCTGTCGAATTAAATAAAAACTATAATATAATATACCCAGGAGATAAAGCATCAAACAGAAAGTGAAACTAATAAAAAAACCAAAAAATAAATATTTATAATAAAAATGTATTTTCCACCTTCTCAAATTCAAACAGACTTATATACTAAAGGAGGTGAATTAATTAACTCAGTAACAGAAGAACCTTACAAAGGATATTATTTTCTTACAGCTGATGGTAGTAAATTTACTGGAAGAAACCCAGATGATAAACCAACAAACCCTTTAGTTCGCAAAATACCTGATGCTAATGAAGATGCTGAAGGTTTAGCAACAGGTGCATTAAATCCAATTGCAAGTAATTATTCATTACCACCAATTTATGTTAAAAAAAATTCATTAGGTATTGGTAAACAATCAAAACCTCCTCAAAATCCAACCCAAATATTATCAATTCCATCTGAAAATAATTATAAAGTAGGTGAATATCAAAGATTCTTTTGCAAGAAATATAGTAGTTTTTTATATATAGAAATAAGTTTAGAAGAATTTAAAAAATTTAAAAACCGAGATTTAAATGTTAATTGGAGAAAATATCGTACATTTCAAATACCTTGGATTATAACAGGAATAAGAAGTAAAGTAGTTGAAATAAATAAAAAAACAATAGCAAGAACAGAAAGAAATTTAAAAATAAGAGGTTTTAGCAATTATTTTAAAAATAAATTTGACCAATTCTTCAGATACACCCCAGGTGAAAATTTAAAAACTGATGGTACCGAATTTTTAAATGAAACAACAGGAAGAAGATATAGAGGTCTTTATCATATTCACCCAGACAAAGGACCTATGGTAGGGGCACAACATGTTCCTTCAAAACATGATTATTTAATTCCAATTAGTGGTTCTACTAACCAAGTAACTAAATCAAAAGTAGTATCTAGAACAAATTCCAAAAGAAGTAGAGGATATAGTGGCGGGTACTAAATAGTTTTGTATATTGGAGTAAATTAGGTTATATGTACTGGCTTGTTGAAAATGAAGAACAGTTAAAGGTTTTAATAAATAGTGGTTATAAAGAGGTTTTTATAGAAGTTATTTCGTATAATTCTACAATTCACCCCGCAAATAATCACGTTTCTTTATTGTATATTCGTCCGTTATCTACACATAAAGGCTTTATTATATGTATTAATCATAGTGAGGCTTTAAATGCGGTAAATACGCGAATAAACGAGCTATTAAATAAGTTTAACATTATATATTGTAGAGATAAAAAGGAAATATTACATTATTTTCCGCTAAAAACTCTCTACGACATTAATCCACCACCTACTACGTATATACGACCTACAACAGATACACATGATTTATATTATAGGAAATATAAAGATAATCCCGAGATTAATTTAATTATTCCTATTGTAAAACATTATGAATTGTGTGAAACGATTTTTAGAGATCTAAAAAGTAATATAAACAAAATAAAAACAAATAAAACAGATTATGATGAATTCTTTAGCAGTAAAGTGTCAATGGTATTCAACGCCATCGAGAGAAGTGGAATACGAATATGTAAGCCAACCTTCGAAGAGTATTTCCATCCCGTTAGTGGTGAATACGTCTACACTCAGTTCAACTTAAGAACAACAACAACAAGACCATCAAATAAATTTAAAAACGTAAATTATGCAGCACTTAATAAAGAGAATGGATGTAGAAAGAGTTTTATACCGCGTAACCATAGGTTTGTGGAAATTGATATTAGCGCTTACCATCCTAGTTTGGTTGCTAGTCTCATTAATTATAATTTCCCCACTAGCGATATACATGGCCATTTCGCATCGTTATATAATGTGGACTATAAGAAATCGAAAGAACTTACTTTCAAGCAACTTTACGGAGGGGTATTCGAAAGTTATAGAGGGATTGAGTTTTTTAAAAAAGTTGAGGAATACATAGGAAAATTATGGAGTGATTTTAAAGAAGTTGGATGGGTTGAATGTCCTATTTCTGGATTTCATTTTGTGGATGCCGCTTTAGAAAACATGAACTCACAAAAATTATTTAATTACTTGTTACAAAATTTGGAAACATCAACTAATGTTTTGATATTATGGGATATATTTAATATATTGAAAGGACATAAAACAAAATTAGTATTATATACGTATGATTCATTCTTATTAGATTACCACGAAGATGAAAATGATGTTTTAGAAAGGGTTAGAGAAGTATTTAAAAAATATAAACTAAATATTAAAGAAAATGAAGGATATGACTACAATTTTACAGGATAACGTTAATATGTATAATATAGACTATGATGTATTAACATCATTTCAAAATATAGGAGATTTGAATAACAAATTATTTTGTACTTTTACTGATTTAGAAGGATTAGAGGATTTAATATCTGAGATCCGATCTAAATATGATATTATTTATAATAAATTATTTGTATTAGAAATTATTGGTAAAGATGAATTTGTAATAACTTATAATGTTGATCAAACTAATTTAAGTTCTATTCCTGACAATACTATCTTAGTTCATAGAAAAAAAGAATCAAATACCTTATATACTATTAATGCTTTAAATGAATTAATAAAAAAATTAAATGGGGGTGTCGTTGATACTACATACCAAGTAGATTGGCAACATTACAGAAATTGTATATTATTGACTCAACATAATGAATTGAATCAATTAAACACTAAAATACATAAAATAATAGTTGTAGAGTAAAATAAGTTATGAAAATTTGGGTAAACGGTTGTTTTGATATTCTTCATAGAGGACATTTTGAATTATTTAATTATGCTAAATCACTAGGTGATCATCTTGTTGTTGGTATTGATTCCGATGAGAAAATATCCCAAGATAAAGGACCAGATAGACCATATAATAAATTAGATGATAGAGTTTATGCTTTAGAAAGTTTAAAAGCTATAGATAAGGTAATGGTATTTGACAATAAAGATCATCTTGAATGGTTAGTAGAAATAACTAAACCTGATATTTTAGTTGTTGGTAGTGATTGGAAAGGAAAAGAAATAGTAGGAGGTCAACACGCTAAAAAAATTATTTATTTTGATAGAATAGGAAATTATTCTACATCTAATGTTTTAAACAATTAACATGATAGAACATAAAAAAAATTCTGAAGGTCAACAAAAAGCCTTTATTGATATAGATGAAACTATATGTTTTTATAAAGGTCCAAGAATTTATGAAAAAGCTCGGGCTAATAAAATTCATATTAATAAAATCAATAAGTTAAAAAAGAAAGGTTGGCATATAACATATTATACTGCTAGAGGAGGACACACCAAAAAAGATTTATATGATTTTACATTTAACCAGTTAACAAAATGGGGATGTCTTTTTGATGATCTCGTGGTTGGGTACAGAGAAGATATTACATTACCCGTAAAACCATCTTATGATCTTATTGTTGATGATAAGGCAAAACGTATAGAAGAATTATGATAGTACAACCAAAAATAGTAAAAAAAGGATGGGGTGAAGAAATTTGGATTCACAATGATGAAGAATACTGTGGTAAAATTTTAAGATTTTATGAAGCAGGTAGTCGTTTTTCCTTACATTACCATATCCTTAAAAAAGAAAGTTGGTATGTAAATAAAGGTAGTTTTAAATTTATTTATTTAGATACTGAGGAAGGTATAGAAAAAGAAGAAAAAATTCATTATGCTACTTGTATTACTATAGAAAGAGGTCAACCTCACCAATTAATAGCATTAGAAGATGATTCAGAAATATTTGAAGTGTCAACTCAACACTTTGATGAAGATAGTTATAGAATTAGAATAGGAGATACATTATGAAAGTATTAGTTATAGGAGATAGTTGTGATGATAAATTTATATATGGTAAATGCGAAAGAATTTGTCCTGAAGCACCAGTACCTGTTTTTAATCCTGTAAACCAAATTACAAATGGAGGAATGACTAAAAATGTTTTTAGTAATTTAAAAAGTTTAGCACCAAAATGGCAAATAGATTTAATTACTAATGATAAAAAAATCACTAAAACTAGGCTTGTTGATGTTAAAACAAACCAAATGCTTGTAAGAATTGATGAAAATGATACTTGTCCTAGAGTTCCTAATGTTACTAATTTAGGTCATTATGATGCTGTAGTAATTAGTGATTATAATAAAGGTTTTTTACGTAAAGATGATATTAAAGTATTATTAGAAAGATATCCTATATCATTTATAGATTCTAAAAAAATATTTGGAGATTATATTAAAAAAGCTTCATTTATTAAAATTAATCAATCTGAATATCAAAAAAATGTAAATAATTTAATTGACTATAGAGGCCAATTAATTGTTACTTTAGGAGAAGAAGGAGTAGCTTGGGGTGGGATTAAGCACCCTCCCACCAGACAAGCAGAAGTATCTGATTTATCAGGTGCTGGAGATACTTTTTTAGCAGCTTTTGTTTATTATTACTTAACTCATAAAGAAATAAGTGATAGTATTAATTTTGCTCAAAATTGTGCTCTAGAAGTAGTAGAAAAAAAGGGTGTAGTAATAGTTAAAAATAGTTTGGAATCTTAAATTCCATTCATTATATTAATAACAAAAAAAGTTATATTTATGGATTTATCAATGCTTAAACAGAAGTTGGATTCACTCCAACAAAAAACAACAACCAACCAAAAAACAGATTATACAACTATTTTTTGGAGACCTACTGTAGGTAAACAACAGATTAGAATTGTGCCTAGTGCATTTAATACTAAAAACCCATTTACGGAACTTAAGTTCTATTATGGAATTACTAATAAGGTTATGATTTCACCTTTAAATTTTGGTGAAAAAGACCCAATTGCTTTATTTGCTCAAAAACTAAGAGGTGGAGAGTATAATAAAGAAAACTATGTACTTGCTAAAAAGTTAGATGCTAAAACTAGAATTTTCGTACCTGTAGTAGTTAGAGGTGAAGAAGATAAAGGTGTTAGATTATGGCAATTTGGAAAATTAGTTTATGAAGAATTACTTTCACTTGCTGTAGATGAAGAAATAGGAGATTATACTGATGTTGCATCAGGTAGAGATATTACAGTTGAAACTGTAGGACCAGAAGCAACAGGAACCCCTTATAATAAATCATCAGTTAGAGTAAGATTAAAAACAACCCCTCTTAGTGAAGATTCTACTAAGGTAGAAACATGGTTAAAAGAACAACCTGAACCAAATAAATTATTTAAAAGATTTACGTTTGAAGAAATGAAATCGGCTTTAGAAAAATGGTTATCACCTGAAGATGCTAATGAAGAAGGAGATATTATCTCTGAACCTGCATCAAATTTTGATAATGACCCTAAGGATTTACCTTGGGAAAAAGAAGGATCTAATTTTAGTTTAGATACGTCGAAATCAAAACAAACAAAGGAAGATCAATTTGATAATTTATTTAACTAATGGCTAGAAAAAGAAAATCATCTTTATCAGCAGCTGTATCAGCTGAAATAAAGGAAAATTTTGATTTATCTAAATTTAAGAATAAAAAAGGTTTAGATAAAAATATTAAATTTAAAGATCAAGAATGGATTCCACTTTCACCTGCATTTACTGATGTTACATCAGTCCCAGGTATTCCAATGGGTCATATTGTTTTACTTAGAGGTCACTCTGATACTGGTAAAACAACAGCAATGATAGAAGCAGCAGTATCCGCTCAAAATAATGGAATACTACCTGTTTTTATTATTACTGAGATGAAATGGAATTGGGAACATGCAATTCAAATGGGTCTTGATATTAATGTTGAAAAGCACCCTGAAACTGGAGAGGTAGTTGGATATGATGGAAACTTTATTTATGTAGATAGAGAAACTATTAATTCAATAGAAGATGTAGCAGGATTTATTTTAGATTTATTAGACGAACAAAAGAAAGGTAACTTACCTTACGATTTATTATTCTTATGGGATAGTATAGGTTCAGTACCTTGTGAGATGTCTCTTAAATCTAATAAAAATAATAATGAATGGAATGCAGGTGCAATGTCAACACAATTTGGTAACAATGTTAACCAAAGAATTACATTGTCAAGAAAGGAATCATCACCTTATACAAATACATTAGTATGTGTTAATAAAGTATGGACACTAAAACCAGCATCTCCTATGGGTCAACCTAAGTTGATGAATAAAGGAGGTTATGCTATGTGGTTTGATTCTACATTTGTAGTTACATTTGGTAATATTATGACTGCAGGAACATCTAAAATTAAAGCAATTAAAGATGGTAAGCAGGTAGAATTTGCTAAACGTGCTAACTTACAAATTGATAAAAACCACATTAATGGTGTAACAACCAGAGGTAGAATAGTTATGACACCTCATGGTTTTATTAATGACGATCCAAATGAACTAAAAAAATACAAACAGAATCATGCCAAAGAATGGTCTAAAGTATTAGGTGGAATGGATTTTGATGTTATTGAAGAAGGAGAAGAAGTAGCAGATATCTCTCAATTCGAAAAAGAACCAGAATAAACAATGAAACATAAAGAACTATTTAAGTTGCTGGACGAAGTCCAGGAGCAAGGGGAGGAACCAACTTTAAAAAAACATGATAAAGTTTTATTAATAGATGGATTAAATCTATTTTTTAGAAACTTTGCTATGATGAATATGGTAAATCCTGATGGAATCCACATTGGTGGGTTAGGAGGATTCTTTCGTTCTTTAGGTGCCTTAATAAGGCAAACCCAACCAACCTCTGTTTATGTAGTATTCGATGGAGCAGGTTCAACTACCAACCGAAAGAACTTGCTCTCCGAATACAAAGGGGGAAGAAATTTACAACGTATTACTAATTGGGATGCATTTGATAATTTAGAAGAAGAACATGATTCAAAAGTTGATCAAATAGTACGTGTAATTCAATATCTTAAATTATTACCTGTTAAAACTACTTTAATTGATAAAGTAGAAGCTGATGATATTATAGCAGTATTAGCTGAAAAATTAGTTGAAAAACATAATTCTACATGCTTTATAGTATCCTCAGATAAGGATTTTGTACAATTAGTAACTGATAAAATTATTTTATATAGACCAATGGAGAAAGAATATTATACTCCTAAGGTAGTAAAAGAGAAATTTGGAGTATCTCCTAAGAATTTTATTTTATATAAAACTTTACTTGGAGATAATTCAGATAATATCCCAGGAGTTAAAGGATTAGGTGCAAAGGGTATATTTAAAAAGTTTCCTGAATTACAAGAAAAAGATTTATTATTAGAAGATATTTTTGATATAGCTATTAGGAAATTTAAAGATCATGTTGTATATTCAAGAATATTACAAGATGAAGATAAATTAAGGACAAGTTTTAAAGTAATGGATTTAGATACTCCTATGATAGATGAAAAAGAAAAGGAATATTTAGATAGTTTAATTACAGATAGTTTTCCTGATTTTAACCCTGAAATGTTTATTCAATTTTATAATGAAGATAAATTAGGGGGAATGATTAGAAATCTAGATATTTGGTTAAAAGATATATTTTCACAATTTAAAGGTTATAAAGATTGACACTAAATAATATAAATAATTACGGACACGAATTCCAGATAAAAGTTTTATCTTCTTTATTAACACATAAAGAATTCTTAACTAATATTCATGATATTATTTCAGATGAATATTTTGAAAATAGTGCACAAAAATGGACTATAAAAGAAATATTAAAATATTATGACAAATATCATACTGTACCTTCATTAGAAGTATTAAAAGTAGAATTACAAAAAATAGATAATGAAGTATTACAAGTATCTATTAAAGAACAATTAAAACAAGCCTATGTAGCATCTGATGATGACTTAGAATACATACAAGAAGAATTTACTAATTTTTGCAAAAACCAACAGTTAAAAAGAGCATTAATGACTTCTGTTGATTTATTAAAAGCAGGGGATTTTGAAGCTATAAGAGGATTAATTGATAATGCTTTAAAAGCAGGTCAAGATAAAAATATAGGTCATGAATACAACAAAGATATTGAAGAACGTTATAGAGAAAATTCAAGAGCTACTGTACCTACACCTTGGGAGCGTATTAATGATTTATTACAAGGTGGATTGGGAAATGGAGATTTTGGTCTTATTTTTGGTAATCCTGGAGGTGGTAAGTCGTGGTCTCTTGTAGCTTTAGGAGGTTACGCAGTTAGATTAGGTTATAATGTAATTCATTATACTTTAGAACTTGGGGAAGATTATATAGGAAAAAGATATGACGCTTTCTTCACTAAAATCCCAGTTACAAAAATACATAAATTTAAAGAAAAGGTAGAATCCACAATTCCTCAACTACCAGGTCAATTAGTTATCAAAGAATTTCCAACAGGTAGGGCAACAATGTCAACTATTGAATCACATATTAATAAAGTTAAAGGTATGGGAGTTAAAGCTGATTTAATTATTATTGACTATGTTGATCTTCTTTCAGGAAGAAAAAAAACTCGTGAACGTAAGGATGAAATTGATGATATTTATAGCAGCGCAAAAGGTCTAGCTAGACAACTTAGTATACCTATTTGGTCTGTTTCCCAAGTTAATAGAGCTGGAGCGCAAGATAAAATAATAGAAGGAGATAAAGCAGCTGGGTCATATGATAAAATGATGATATCAGATTTCGCGATGTCTCTCTCACGTAAAAAAGAAGATAAAGTAAAGGGTACCGGTCGTTTTCATATTATGAAAAATAGATATGGTATGGACGGACTTACTTTTTCTGTTAGTGCAGACACTTCAACAGGTCACTTTGAAGTTTTTGATTATAAAGATAATGAAGAAGAAAATTTAACCCCAAATACACAAACAAATAAATTTGATACAGATGTAGACAAATTTGATAAAGAATTGTTACGTAATAAATTTTACGAATTAGAAAATTAACCCCTTAAATAAATTATAATGGCAAAAACATCCCTTTTAAAAGAACGTATAGTATATAAACCCTTTGAATACCCAGAAGCTTTTGATTTTTATATGAAACAACAACAAGCTCATTGGTTATGGACAGAAGTACCAATGATGGCAGATGTTAATGATTGGAAACAAAATCTAAATGAGACTGAAAAAAACATTATTGGTTCTATTTTAAAAGGATTTGCTCAAACAGAAACAGTAGTAAACGATTATTGGACTCAGTTAGTTACTAAATGGTTTAGAAAACCTGAAGTAATAGCAATGGCTGTAACATTTGGTTGTTTTGAAACTATTCACGCTGAAGCTTATTCATTATTAAATGAAGAATTAGGATTAGATGATTTTGCTGAATTTTTAGAAGATGAAACAACAATGGCTAAAATAGAAACACTAATGAATGTAAGAGATGCTCATGATGGAACTCCTAATTGGCATGAAAGAGCTAAATCATTAGCTATATTTTCGGCTTTTACTGAAGGTGTAAATTTATTTTCTTCTTTTGCTGTTTTACTTTCATTTAAATTACAAAATAAACTTAAAGGTGTGGGGCAAATTGTAGAATGGAGTATTAGAGACGAATCACTACATTCAAATGCTGGTTGTTGGTTATTTAGAACTTTATTAAAAGAACATCCTGAATATGACACCCCAGAACTAAAAAACGACATTATTGAAGCAGCTAGATTATCTCTAAAATTAGAATTAGATTTTATTGATAAAGTTTATGAAATGGGAGATTTAGAAGGTTGTACCAAGTATGATTTAGTATCATTTATAAAACATAGAGTGAATACTAAAATGGGGGACTTAGGATATGAACCTATAGTGAATGGAATAGATAAAGAAGCAGTTCAAAGAATGAGTTGGTTTGATAGTTTATCAGCTGGAAAACAACATACAGACTTTTTTGCTAATAGAGTAACAAATTATAGTAAAGGTGTTCAAAAGTGGGATGCCGCAGATTTATTTTAATATGGAAAATAACGCACTACAAGTAGATTATAGTAATTGGGAAGCAGGTAAAAACTACCCAGAATGGATGGACGAAATATCTTTAGCAACAGTTAGTAAAGGATATCTCCTACCAGGAGAAGATGTTAAAAAAGCATACAGAAGAGTTGCTAAAGCAGCTGCTTTTAGACTTAAAAGACCAGAAATGGAAGCTAAATTCTATAAAATAATATGGAATGGTTGGCTTGGGTTAGCATCTCCTGTTTTATCAAATATGGGAACAGATCGTGGTTTACCAATTTCTTGTTTTGGTATTGATACACCCGATTCAATACGTGGAATCGGTTTAACTAACGCGGAGCTTATGAAACTCACCGCTTCTGGTGGTGGAGTAGGTATTAGTGTATCTCGCATTAGACCACGTGGAACTGAGATTTCGGGTAATGGCAAATCAGAAGGTGTAGTACCTTGGTGTAAGATTTATGATTCATCAATTATTGCTACTAATCAAGGTAATGTCCGAAGAGGGGCAGCATCAGTAAATTTAGATGTAGAACACCCAGATATAAGTGAGTTTTTACAAATAAGAAGACCTAAAGGAGACCCAAATAGACAATGTTTAAATCTCCATCAATGTGTTGTTGTAGGTGATAACTTTATGAGAAAATTAGAGGCCAGAGATTCTGACGCTTTAAATACATGGGCTACAATTCTTAAAGCTAGAATGGAAACAGGTGAACCTTATGTGATGTATAAGGATAATGTAAATAAAGATAATCCTATTGCTTATAGATTAAATAACTTAAATGTTACTATGACAAATATTTGTTCTGAAATTACATTATTTACAGATGAAGAACATTCATTTATTTGTTGTTTATCATCTTTAAATTTAGCTAAATATGATGAATGGAAAGATACTGATACTGTTGAATTAGCAACCTGGTTTTTAGATGGTGTAATGCAAGAATTTATTGATAAATCAAATGGTAAAGATTCATTAAGAAGAACTCATTATCATGCCAAAAAAGGTAGAGCATTAGGTTTAGGTGTAATGGGTTGGCATACATTTTTACAACAGAAAAATTTACCATTTAATTCTATAGCTTCTACAGCACATACTCATAATATATTTTCTGATATAAGAAATAAAGCAGAAAAAGCATCAATGGAATTAGCTGTTGAGTATGGAGAACCTATGTGGTGTAGAGGAACAGGTATGAGAAATACTCATTTACTTGCTGTTGCTCCAACAGTCTCTAATTCTGTTATAACAGGTGGGATATCAGCTGGTATTGAACCCTTACCTGGGAATGTTTATACTTTTAATGGTGCTAAAGGTACTTTTATTAGAAAAAATAAAGTATTAGAAGCCTTACTAGAAGAAAAAAAACAAAATAAAAATAAATGGTGGGAACAAATGTTACAAGATGGTGGATCAGTACAAAATCTTCCAGATAGTGTATTAACTCCCGATGAAAAAGAATTATTTTTAACGTTTTCTGAAATAAACCAATTAGAACTTGTACGACAAGCCGCGATAAGACAAAGATATATTGACCAAACTCAATCTCTGAATTTATCATTTGACCCCAATGATTCACCAAAATGGATAAATCAAGTACATATGGAAGCGTGGAAGCTTGGGATAAAAACACTCTATTATTTAAGAACTGACAGTGTGATAAAAGGTGATCTTGGCTCAAGAATGGCAGATTGTGTGAGTTGTGACGGGTAGTCATATGTATAACCGTTATTCTTCATAGTTGTTAGTTACATTTTGTTTAACTAAAATCATATTTTTATGGAAATTTTAACTAAAATTGGCTCTTGGGCTAATAAACTGACTGAAATCGGAATTTCAGTTGTTGGACTCGGAATAGTACTTGAAGTATTATTTGGCGGAGTAGGTATTCCTTTTTGGAATGATTTATCTATAGTAGATAATATTATGGGAATATTAGGCAGTCTTAACGCAGAAGGTTTACTTGGATTAGTAGGTGCCTTTGTATTATATTATATTATTAAGAAATAAGCAAAGATTGCGGAAAAATTGAAGAAGGGATGCACTAGCATCCCTTTTTTTTATATTTATAAATAAATTATTAAATAAATTTTATAATGAAAAAATTATTATTATGGTTATGCTTAGCCTTACCTTTTATAGGCATATCCCAAACATATTCTGATACTCCAACTATTTTTAGAAGTAAACTTACAAATGCTATAGAATTAGGTACTATACCAGAAGATATAAGCATGTATATTATTTTTGATAAATCAACAATAACAGCAACTACTGGAAATGTTAACCCAGCTTATTCTGAAATTGCTTTAGATGATGATGATGGGAATGGTATTTGGAGACAAGAAATTTATCTAGATATAACAGATCCATCTACTGATTTATATTTTGTTTATAAAATAGTAGATTCTGATGGTACAGAATATTATGAAGACACAGCAGAGTGTTTATTTTTAGGAACTGATTATGGTTTTACTGATGGTAGAGCAAGAAAATTAATACCTAGTGAAATCCCAGGAGATGGGCAAGTTAAATTCTGTTGGGATACTTGTGAATGGCAATGTCCTCCTCTTCCTTGTGAAACAGGATTAACAAATCCATCAGCAGACCAAACATGTATAAATGGTGGTCAAGCTATTATTTATTTTTCATGGGAAACAGAATGTGAGGTACAATCAGTAATTTACTCAAATGCTGAAGGAGCAGGTCCATTTGAATACCAAGTAAACCCAGATGCAGAACTTTTTGGTGTTTATGCAGGGTATGGTCAAATGCCACCTAATTGGAGTGTAGAACATTATTTACAAGTAAAATTTACTGATGATTCTTTATCTGAAGAAATAGTTTATACTCCTGAACCTTGTATAGAAGGATGTACTGATCCAAATCAAGAATCTTATAATCCTTGGGCTACTATAGATGATGGTTCTTGTTCAGGAACAACTTGTGATACTGATACACAATATCAAATTACAATGGAAATTACATTTGATAATTGGCCTAATGAAATTAGTTGGATTATGAATAGTGGTGGAATTATTGGAGAAGTTCCAACTGGAGAATATGATTATAATGATATTGGGCAAACTTATACCTACAATTTCTGTATTGACCAAAATGCAGGATTTGAACTTATTGTAAATGATACTTATGGAGATGGTCTAGCTGGATCAACTTCAGGTGGTAGTTTAGATGGAGAAATAATAATATATGATTGTAATGGTGATATAATTTGGGAAATGGAAGACCCAGATTTCGGATCTACTTTATACTCAGGTCAACAGTTTGGTATACAATGTGAAGTAACAGAAGAAATTTATGGGTGTACAGACCCAACTTATCAAGAATATAATCCTGATGCTAATATTGATGATGGTTCATGTGAAACATTACACATTATAGGATGTATGGATGAAAATTCAATTAATTATAATCCTGATGCTACATTACAAGAAATAATACCAACATGTGATTATAACTTAATCTTAAAAGATGCCGCAGGAGATGGATGGGGTAATTCTTTTATAGGTATTACTCAAAATGATGTATCATTAGGAACTTATACAATGGGTCCTGGTTCACCAGAACAAGTATTTCCTTTAACCTTATCTTCATCACACCCAGTAAAAGTATATTATTTCCAAGTAGGTGGCCCACAATCAACACCAGAAGAAGTACAATTCCAAACCTGGCATAATTCATTCTTAATAGAAGGATTAGATGGAGAAATATTAATAAGTGAAGGAGAAAACCCATTTGAAAATAATGGTCAAGGTGCACTACAAAACTTTGAATCCCCATTCTTTATAACTTATGAAGCAATGCCATATTGTGGAGATGTTTGTATTCCAATAGTTGAAGGATGTATGACTGAAGGTTCTTTAAATTATAACCCAGATGCAAATGTAGATGATGGATCTTGTATACCTATTATCTATGGTTGTATGAATGAATTTGCATTCAATTATAACCCAGAAGCAACTGTTGATGATGGTTCTTGTGAAGATGAAATAGTAGGATGTATGGATCCAGCAGCATTCAATTATAACCCAGATGCTAATACTCCTGGAGATTGTATTCCAGTTGTTGAAGGCTGTATGAATGAATTAGCATTTAACTATAATCCTAGTGCTAATGTAGATGATGGTTCTTGTGTACCAGTTATTTATGGTTGTACTGACCCTACAGCATTTAATTATAATGTAGATGCTAACACAGATAATGGTTCTTGTGTAGAAGTTATTTATGGTTGTACAGATCCAGATTCTGTTAATTATAATCCACTAGCTAATACTGATAATGGAAGTTGTATAACACCAATTGTTGGTTGTACAGATCCAAATTCTTATAATTATGATCCTAACGCTAATGTATCAGATCCAGATGCTTGTTTATATGATGCAGGTTGTATTACTGGACCTGGTGAACCATATTGGTTAAATAATAACTGTTACGCTTGGGTAATTGATGTAGATGATTATTGTTGTGATAATGATTGGGACCCAGTATGTCAAGAAATGTATAATTACTGTGAAAATGGGTGGCCTGATGGAATTGATATAAATGGAAGATTCAATAGATTTAGTGGTATAATTGTTTATCCAAACCCATCTGCCAATATAATTAATATAAATTCAAACGGTTTAGACATAACATACTCAGTTTTTGATGCGACAGGAAGAATCGTAATTGAAAATTCAAATAAAAACCAAATCGATCTATCAAATGTAGAATCAGGAGTTTATTTACTTACTGTTACTTATGAAGGTCAAACATTTAATAAAAAAATAATAAAACAATAAAATGAAAAAATTATTAATATTACTTTTAGTAATACCGTTTCTAGGTTTTAGTCAAGAAAATAAAGAACCTTCTAAATTTAAAAAAGATTTAAAAAAGACTTTTAAGTTTTCAACATTCTATGCAGCAGTAAATGGTGGTACTTCTTTATCAGATAGAAATACTTTTACAGTAAATACTGGTGCTTTAGTATCTAATGTTATTGAAACACCTTTTGATTATTCTTTAGCATTAGGAATTAGAAAAATTGCAAGATTTGATTACGAAAATAGAGCTAATGTATTTTATGATGGTACAGAATCTTCTTTTTCAGATCAAGCTAATGTTGGAAAAATAAAAGGATTTGAATTTTTATTTGAAGGTGATTATAGAAGAATACAAGGAGTAAAATATTTAGATCAACACCATTTTATAAGATATGTAGCTGATGATTGGATTGCTAAGGTAGAATATTTATCTAGTGGTTTTGTTGGGATAGAATATTTTGAAGCATCACAAAGATATAAAAGGAATATAACAAAAGAATTATCAATTAATGTAGGTTCGGCACAAAGATTATCAGAACCCTATGGTTATGATCCTTTAGAAGAATGGATGCTTGCTAATGGAAACTTACATTATACTTATTTAGCAATCCAAGAAGGATATAGTGTTAATTTTAACGGCCCAGGTAATACTGAGTATTTAGACCCTTCTGGAAATGTTGTTGCTAGTAGTACAGCAGTTTGGGAGGAAGTTATTATCCCACAAGTATTAGAAAATTATGTAGAAAAGAAAAAGAATCAAGCTGATTTAAAATTAGAATATTCTTTAATATTTGGACTAGACTATTACAAATATCAAAAAGATTTTTGGTTTCATGCTTGGGGTAATATAATGCCTTATCATGTTAAACAAAATAATACCTTTTCTTATCATAATTATAATGGAGGACAATGGATAGATTATTCTGGAGGTGTTATTTTTGGATATAAATTAAATAAATCACTAGGACTATTCGCAGAAGGTACTTATAACAAATACTGGAATAGAAATTGGCATAAATTTTCTATGGGTGTAAATTATATAATTTTTTAATAAAAAATGGCAAAAACAAAAGAACTAAGTGAAAATACCAGCTTTACGGTTAGCTTACAAACTTTAGGTGGCATTGCAGCTGCAATAGCAACTGTAATTGGAATGTGGTTTGCTCTTCAGGCAGATATAGCTGAAGCAAAAGAACTACCAATTCCACCTCCACCAGATGTTACAAGAATGGAGTATGATATGAAAGATCAATTAATCCGTCAAACAATCATGACAACACAAGAAGACGTAAAGGAGCTAAAGGAAGACATGAAACGTATTGAGGAAAAGATTGATGAATTAAGATAATCAATTATGAAAAAAGCAATTTTATTATTACTTTTACTTACGAGCACCTCAATTTTTAGTCAAATAACTGTAACCCATTTTAATGCTGGATGGAATGGAGCAAATGACGTTAATTGGGTTGAATCATTAACAGATTGTGACGTAACTAAAGTTGATATAGCAAAAGACCCTGCAATCCAAACAAAACATAATGTAGTAGTTGTTCCAACTATTATAGTTTTTCAAGATGGAGAAGAAGTAAAAAGATTCCAAGCGGATTTAAGTTTTAAAATTGCAGCAACTAAAGAAGACCTTCAAGATTATATAGATGAACTTATAATGAGTGCATTTTAATTTAATATGTATAATAAAAATCAAAATATGAAAAATTTAATTACAGTTTTATTATTAATTTTTACTTTATCCCTTTCAGCTCAACAAAAACCATCTAAAGAATGTGTAAAAGTTGTAGTTGAAAGATATGACCATGCTAGAGTAAGTGTTACTACAACTAATACATGTACTAATGTTATTAAAGTACAAACTTACTTATTAGTAGAATGGAATAAAATTCAAGCTGAGAAAAAAAGAAAATTAAGAAAAAGACGAGCTAAAAGAGTTAAAAAAGTATAAATAAGTTTTACTAAAGAGTTATATTATGTTTAATTATTTAAAAAGTAAATGGATGGGATTCAAGAACTTATTTGATGATAACAATAATATCAATGAAAAATCCGTAGTTGGATTTATTGCTTTTGCTGTAATGGTGTTATTTGCATTTACTGACTTACTAACAGGATACATAGGTAAAGATTTAGTTATTAATGAATTTATTTATGACTCTTTTGTTATAGTTGTACTAGGATGTTTTGGTATAGCTGAAGTTGGTAAAATATTTGGCAATAGAAAATAATTTATTATGAGTTGTTACACAAGAGAACAAATAGAAGCAACAATGGCTAGTAAAGGTTATAAATACTTTACTGGTGGTGATTATGATGTAAATA
>CAACVF010000003.1_pt1 | contig 46521 bp, 84 predicted proteins | sample 2381781 | NCBI WGS metagenome assembly CAACVF01 (sample SAMEA5211967, study PRJEB30684) | marine metagenome | biome: Marine; feature: Epipelagic; material: Water | collected 2015-10-15 | depth 60 m | reverse complement strand
GGAAGATTAAAAAAACTTACCCATATGGGAAAGCTCCTTCATTTTGGGACGTCTCCCAAGGTAGTTCAATAAATAAAAACTCCGACGTTCGAATAAGGTTTTTATTACATTGCTAGTGTAAACACTACTACCATTATGATTACATACACTGCTGATGAGACATCTAATTTATTTTCGTCCATGATATGATTTATATTCCCTCCTATCGTTGCTAACAGTTCTAATTATAAAGAGGGCGAATGTAATTAAAATTGTAAGTGTTGTAATTTCTTCCATGGTAATAGATATATAGGGCTGGAATATTGAATGGGGATTTAGTTGTACGCTGGAATTACTTGTGTATGACTTAAGGATGACGAAATGGTCTACAAAAGTTTTCCAAGGAGGTAATATGATGATAATTTATATTCCAGCGACGGTGAAGAATGGTACGGTGAAGATTATTACCAACCACCGGTACCCTATATCAATATATACTCATCGGGTGGTCACTTTATAAAAAACTCACATAATTTAACTATGGGGTTAGTCAATGATATAAGTATATACAATCGAGGGGTAAGGTACGTATACGATCTCTTAAGTACGCTACTTCAATTCTACCACATATCCACGCTATATGGACATCGGCGTGCGGTGGGATTATGTATATGGTATGGCGGCGGTATGCCGGTGGGTATAAATAAATTATATAATATGGCGATGGGGATAATATGTTATCCAGTTACGCGTACGGTGAAGATAATATATAATAAGGTACCACCACCCTAGGTATAAGGTGCGACGTAAATAACTAATAATGTATAATAAGGTACGGCTTGTGTTATGTTAGGGTACGGCTTACCGTCATCATGCTCACCGTAGTATGCTTCCATATGGCTGAATTACCATCATTTGCCGTCAATATACGAACACTCCCCCACATATCCACGCAATTCCACATATTTCTTTGTGAATATTTATGAAAATTTGTGAACAGGGTGCGTTCACAAGTATATATTTGGTAACTATGGTAAGGGTTGGCTGCGCGTCAAATAGGGGTTAGCACCACCTGCATTTTAGGTCACATAACCCCATTATTCATTGTCACATACAACGATGATTTATCATCTACTTGTCATAATTGATATGTGCTTGTCCTACTTAGCGATTTAGAAATGGAGCCCACATATAACTCTACATTATCCAGCGTTTACTACGGTCGTTTAATGCGATTTAAATCATCATCATCACGCTCATCGCTTTGAGCTAATGCCCAGATTATACACAATGCTCCAACAATAACCCAATCCATTATTATACAAGTTATACCAACAATCATGTATATAAACCACTTATCTTTTATCATCTCCATTTTTAATTATATTAATCATCCACTCGGGGAAGGACCACTTCTTGGCTATACGATGTATCTTTATTCCCCAATGTTCAAGTGAAAGTACTTTCGTTAAGCATGGCTTACATACAATGTGTTTATTGGGACCATCCTTCTTCACCGTAATCTCTATCCACGCTGAATTTACTTCCTCACACATAACACACTTACGCTTCCATCTAACTTCCTTGATTCGTCTCATACTTCCTGCTCATTCCACCAATCATCGTCACCAAATTCATCTTTATAGAACTGCTCCAATCGATCTTCCTTACGTCTGTCTGCTACACCCTCCATATAATTAACGAAAAATCCTGCACCAATAACTAGCGCAATCACACCAATACCTGCTAAAATATCTATCATAACCTTATTTTATTTAATTAATAACTGTATATACGTATTAAACCAATGCAATATGTAGAGAAGAGTTTGAAGCTTTATTTTTCTTTTATTATTGTCTTCAATCTTTTTTCCTCCTCTCTTAATCTTTTTTGCTCTTTTTTTACTACTTTTAACCTCATTTGGGCTATAAATTTACTATCCATTACTTTAATCTTAATTGTTTATTAAATAAATAATATTCAATTGGACTTAATCCCTCACACCAATTTTGAAAATCCCCACCTTTAATTGTTAAATACATCTCCCATATTTGTTCACTTCTTTTTTCCATTTTTTTATATTTTAATCATTTTTTTATTATAAAATTGTATATCATCTTTAAATATAATACTTATTAATTGCATAACATCATTATTTAAATAAGTATCATTTCTATGAGCTTTATTAACATGAGGTAATTGTACCCCTGTAGGTAATCCTAACTTATTTTTAATGAATTTTAACCCTCCATTTAAATCATCAAATAAACCTATATAATCAACTTCATCATCAATCCAACCTAATTGAGAAAAATTACCAACTTTAATATTTCCTGTATTACTTGCAATTCCTGTTTGATTTAACCAATATTTCCCTATAGAATAACATCTCATAAAATGATCTACTGTTATTTCACCTTCAATTGGAAGAGGTAAAGTATCATTAGGATCCATTAAAAATTTTGCTGCATATGTTTCATCGAATACACTATAATTTAAACGGTGTAGATAATAAGATTTAAACCAATCATAAGGATTTCTTATAAATGTAAATTTAAAATATTTATCATATACTTTATCACCTACCCTAGATCGAATTCTAGATGCAGTCATGTGTCCATAGGGAGGTTCATTACCATTTATTTTTGATGATGATTCTCTAGCATCTGGATCTAATTTATAGAATAAATCGCTAAATGAAGAACCACCTGTTTTAGGTATATTAACCATTATGCACTTATATTTGTGTGATAATATCATTTCCTCCTTTTCCTTTCTTTTACATTTTGTAATGCTAAATCAAACCTATCTGCTACTTCCATATTAGGATGTGTTTTATCTATTTTATTAGATTCTTTAAAAACTTCTTCAATTATTCCTAAATTATATGCTTCCATTAACACATCTTCAGTATTTGCCATAAATTATAAATTTAATTGTATTTTTTTTCTATATTCTAAATAATCTTCTTCACTACTCATCATACTGGGATCATAATCCTTTTGTTTTTTCCACCATTCTACATCTGTTTTACTTTTTAAATAGTCCTTTAAGTATGGTTGGAATTTTGTACCCTTATAATCTGGTTCTGCTCTAAACCAATCTGCACAAAACTCTCTATAACCATCATCTGTTTGTCTACTGCTAAAAAATGGTCCTACACCATAACATTCCTCAAACCATAGAGCTTTATAACTCTTTAACCAAAATAATATATTAAGTATTGACTGATCATGCCGATGTTCTTCAAAATCTTCTAATTGATTATCATTACCTAAATCATCATTAATATTAATATAATTATCTTCAAGTGTTACATCTAACCATTCTTTAATAAATTCTATACTTTCATTACATTTACGAATAGCTACCATTCCACTTTCACAATGTGATGAACCTAAAAATTCTTTATTATTTTCTAACCCAAATCGTTTAAGTAGTGATAATTTTGTAAACTTTTGTTGTGTATAATATACATAAGGTAAATTATTACCCTCTCCATTTATTAATATGGGTTGATTGTCTAATAATTTTAAATATTCATTAAATTTATCTTTTCTATGAGGTAATATTCTCGATCCTGCATCTGTATAGAATAGATAATCACCTTCATCCATCTTGAGTAATGTTTTTAACATAATAAAGGGTTTCCATATCCAATAACCAAATCCTCTTTGGTTATTTAACATAAACTCTTCATGATCTTTAATAAAATCTTTAATTAAGTAAGGGTGATATGCTATTACTTCATCAAACCATCCTACTTCTTTAGCTTCATTAAAAATTCTATCTAACTGATGTTTAAAATTTTTATTACCAAAACTAATAAAATATTTTTTCACTATAATATTCCCTTATCAACACACTCATTTAAAAAATCCTTTGGATACATTTGTATTCTACCTGTATATGTTGGATTATTTATTTTTTTTGTTTGTATAGTAACCTTACATTTAGCTGCTTCATATGCTATTCTTTGTCCTAATTCACCACCAGCAGCATGACCTAAATAATCATATAATGATTGATATGGTCCTGTGTATTCTTTTTTATTTTTCATTACTTACATATATTAATTCCTTACCATACTTATGCATTTTTTGGTTGTTTTTACCTTTAGCAATAGTATATTTTTCTCTTAAACGTGCTAATTCTAATTCTACTTGATTACGTGATGGGATATTTCTAACTGAAATAGTATTTTTAATCCCTTTTATTGTTTCTGTTTTTGCATCCTTAATAGCAGGTGCCTTATCAATATGTACTGTTAATCTAAAACCCATGTTTTTTGTTTAATATAATAAATTTATTTTAATTATCCAAGTTATTCTGCTTATCTTTAATGTCTTTATACCACATTTCCATTTTGTCTATATCATAGTCAACTTTATCATCATCAACTACTATTTTCATCATACCATAAGGATCCCCTTTACCTTTTTTAGTAATTAACCTATACTTTTGATATATAATTTCATCTTTTTCTAAACAATGATCACAAATAATTGCTTTACCTACTGTATTAGTTGCTTGATCATATAATATTACTTCATCTAATAATTTTTGATCAATCTTTTTATCTGGATTATCATACCAAAATTGGCCATATTCTTTATCCCATTGTTGGATTAATTTTTCATACCCTTCATTTAAAGGAGACATTGCTGAATATCCTTCTTTATTACTTGTTGGTGCACCACACCAGTCACATTTGTTTATAGATCCCATACGCTATGTTTTCTTTTACGTTTATAATAATTATACCAAAGTTTTTTAATTAAATTCATCATATTCATTTCCATCATCAAAGTTTGTTGCTAGTCCATAAATAAGAAGCCCAAATAATAATATACCTATTAACCCTGTCATTATTTATTAAATAGATATTTCATTACTGGTAAAGATTCTTCAAATGTATTTCTAATAATTGAAGAATTAATTTTATCCATATATTTTAAATTAACCCACCAATCTTCAAATGGTGAGCAACATTCTTTTGATATATTTCCTGCTATTAAAACATAACCTTTAGACTCTAAAAATTTCCTTGATTTTATTCTCCATTCTGGTTCTGCATAAGCATCATGTTCATAAGTTATAACTTTAAAATCAACTGTATCAAATGGTAATCTTTCTAAACATTTGTAAGTGCCTCCAGGTGGATCAATATCAACTTGTAGATAATCTATTGTTGTCTTTTTTATAAGTGACCCATTATCCCATCCTAATTTACCTTCAGGTACAAGTGAATTATTATCCAAAACATTTTTCCAATCACAAGTTATAGCATTAGTTAATAATAAAGGTTGGTCTCTATCTTTATACCATTTTTCTGTCCAATATTGGTGGAATCCATCTCTTGAAAAACTCTGATTGTCACAATGTATAACTACATCATCACCCCAATCATCCCACCCATAGTCTATAGATAAACCTGTCCATCCAAATTCTTTTTCTAGCAAATATGTGTTATTCCCACTTACAGCATCAGCAGCTCCAATTTCTAAATATGTTCCTCCTTTTTTTCCATCTAAACATTGTAATACAAAAATATCTTGGAATACTTCTGAGTAGTTAGTTTTAATTTTGTTACTACCTTCAAATGGTACTATTAAATCTTTTAAATCGTGTCTTAATAACATATATTATTTATTTAAAATTTTTAATATAACTTCCATTGTATTTTACTTTGTACTTCCATTCACTAATATGAATGATTACATCAGCTTCATACTTGTATTTTGTAATGTATACTTTTACTGCTCCATAATTACTACTAGAAATAAACCAATAACCTAATTTATCTTTAGCTTGATACCTATAAGGTGTAATAAATACAGTAGCATCAGCTTGATAACTATAATCAGTAAGATATACCTTAACGTCAGATTGATATTTGTAATCAACAAATTTCACTACTTGAGCGTTTGATGTTAGGTGTAAACTTAAACATAATATTAATGTAAGTAATTTACTCATAATTTTAATCATTCTGTTGGTTTAATAAATATTTTTTAATATGAGGTAAATTACCAACACTATCTATTACTTCAAAAAGTTCCGTGTGGTCAAATTCAACTAATTTATAATTATTTCTTCCTAAAACATCAGTATTATTTTTAGGGTTAAAATTTTTAATTTTATCTTTTGTACTATTACTTTTTAATATTTTGCTATACCCATCTCCTTCTAAATTCCAATTATGTAGATTTATTTTTTCTAAATGCTTATCAGTTCCTCCCATCCATGATAAATGCCACCCCCTTTTTATATTATCAATAAATCCTGCATATATAAATTTAAACTCAAAATCTTCTATATTACCACCTTGTGAAACTCTATATTTTATATTTAAAGGGTTATTATTTTTCCAAAATTCTCCTTTTGCCATAAGGGGTACGGGAGATAAAGAAGAGTTAGCCTCTAATTTGGAAGTTAGAGCATAATTAACTTGGTATTGTAAATTATGACAGCAACAAGCCAAAAGAAAATTAGGATTATTGTTAATATAATCAACGTACCCATTAATAGAATTAGGATGAGGCAATTCATCAATGTCTGAAAGGATAAGTATATCCTCATTATTACATAAACTTACTTGCGTTTTCCTTAATATATTCCAATATTCTTTTTCTTCATCCTTTGATGTTTCACCAACACAAGATTTTAATTTTTTTTCAATTACATGAATTTTAGGATCATCCCCAAACCCTAATTTTGATAAATCTTTTTTACATCTAAAAGGTTTGGGATCACCTTTGAATGAATGATCTCCTTCAGTTATAATAAATTTATCTACATAATCATATAAAACTTTTAATCTTAATTCTAAAAGTTCTACCTCATTATAATATAAAAAACTATCTATAACCATTTTTCTTATCTAATTTCTTTATATTTTCTTCTAATTTATTATTAGGGGCATAAGTATCTGCTATATAACTACCTATAGTCCATACTAAACATATTAATATAATACCTACAAAAATTGATGCTAGTGTTACTGCTATTGTTTCCATAACTATGCTTCTTTTACTTCGCTAATTAATTTATCCATAGCATCAATTGTAACCCCTTCAGGGAATACTGATTCAAATACATCTCTTCCTGATTGTTTATATCTTTTTAAGATAAAATTTACTTTTTTTCTTCTAATAACATACTCTTCATATGTTTCATTTTCACCTCTAGCAGGATTCATATTTAGATTTTTAAATAATGACTTAATTTCTTTACTGCTCATAACTTTCTCTTTTTTTATTATTATAAATTGATTTTTGTTTTTGTTCTCTTCTTTTAGTTGATTTTTTAGTATGATATTTTTTCTCCTTTAATTGTTTTAAAATTTGAGTTTGTCTAAATTTTCTCTTAAAACGCTTTAAAGCTCTATCTATTTTCTCATTTTTTAATAAGGTAATTACTATTCTCATATACTATTTAGTTGGTTTTTTATGCCAAATTTGTTGATCATGAGTATTATTTTCATATTTCCATCCCTTACTAATTAAATAAGCAGCAACTTTATCCATATTCATTATATCCTTTACTTTTATAGTTGGGTTTAGAATTTCTTCAGTCTCTAGTTTGATTAAATCATCCATCTTAATATAAACATAACCATCAACAATTTGTTTTTCACAACCATCCCAAATTTGAGATATAATATTTTTATCTAAATTCATAATTTATTTTTTAATTCAACTAATTTCGTACATTTTTCATATTCTTCCTGTTCAACATAATATTCTATCATACCATCTAAAACCTCAGCTTTAACAGCATTTGATAATGATTTTTGTGACGGATCAACTAATAAAGGAATATCAATGTCTTGATCAAATAGCTCTTTTACTGTAACATTACCCATTAATATATTAAAAGTATTTTCATTAGCCAACCTAGCTAATTCTTCATCTGTAACCTCATTTTTGAGATTATTATTATTATTAAAAAAATTGTTAAAATCTTCCATATGTTATAAATATTCTATTATTTCTACTTCTTCTATTGTTTCACAAAATAAAAAATGAGTTTGTGTTCTTAATACATGATCACAACCCATCCAATCTCTATATGCTTGTGCTAACTCCATATTTAAATGGTTTGATCCTTTAACTGAAAACTTATCTATTGCTACTTCAGATTTAACTATGTAGCCCTTATCATTTACATATTTTATATAATGTACTCCTATCATTTCCAAAAAACTTGAATACAAATTAACATTAATGCCAACACTAAACTAATCATTGTTTTAACTGATATGCCCTCATTAAAATAATGACCGACCCCAATGGCATAAATAATCATTCCTACTCCAAACCCGATAAATCTAGCAGGCCATAATAAATTACCAAATCCACTAACAGTATATTTCGTTCCCCAAATATAAGCAAATGAAAGAATTGCACCAAATAATGCAACTGCCCACTCATACTTTTGAAATGATTTCCATATAAATTGACCATTTAATTGGTAGAAGGTTAATATATGAGCTATTACAAACCAAAAACAACCTAAAAATAAATCGTAATATTTCATATTAAAATTTTCTCCACGTTAATCTAACAAACCCTAAATAAAGATTTAATTCTGCCCAATCCTCTTCGGCTACATCATCCTTACCATAATAAGATAATCCCATTAAAAAACTATCTCCTTGTGTCACTATTTGAAAATCATCATACATATTATTCTATTTCTAATTCTAAATCAATTTTATTAAATTCTGGGTTTTCGGTTTCCCTTAATTCCTCATCTGTTGGTTCATAATCATCTAATTCATCAAACTCATCATCCCATTTAGCTTCTTCTTCAGCTACTTTTCTATCAATTTCATCTTGTGTAGCTTTATCTATTTTCCAAGCTATTGGGGCTAATAAACCAGCATTTTCAATTACAGACCATAATCTTTCTTTCCATAAATTCATTTTAATACCATCTATAACACAATAATATCCTTTATGTGATGTAATATTACCTAATCTATCTAAAAATGATCTAGTTAAAATATCTAATTCACCCCCAATTTCAAAATTTTTACCATACTCATCACAACCATTAGTGTTTGCTTCGAACATTTCTTTTATTTCAACCCACTCATTTGTGAGTACCAATTTTTTTGCTTTTACCATAACTTTTATTTATTAATTCTTATAAATTCACCTTCATATGATACCATTCTACCTAATATAGGATGAACAATGCTATTCATATTATTAACATTATCTCTTTGATTTTTATGTAAACTATCTATTTTAATTAAATTAATAAATAATTGACCATCAATTATTTTACTATTACTTGTATTTACTCTTATTTTCATAACTTTTATTTTTATTATTAACTTATTTTATTGTAAACCTAATATTGATCCTAATATTAACATATAATAACCTGTTGCAAATATTAACAACAACATTACACTATCTTGTATACATTCTTTAGGATTTTTAACAAATTCATTTTTTGCTTCTTTCAATAATTCTAACATAACTTTTATTTTGATTATTAACTTATTTACAGGGTAAATATACGAAAAGGATCTCAGGTATCCAACCCTTTTCACAATTACCTTATGATTGTTTATTAAAATGATTTAATAAATCCATACCTTTTAATACATCAACAGTAGCATCGTATTTTTTATGAACCATTTCTTTATCTTTTTCAAATCCTAAACTTAACTCAACCCAACTACCACTTGGGAATGAAACTAAAACTGATGTTGCTGAAGATCTACCTCTATATAATGTACCAGTTTGAACATCAGCATTTGGATATAATTTTGAATACTTATCAAGAGTATAATCTAATATTGATTTTTTCTTATTGTAATTATCAAATCTCCACTGTTGATTTTCATTATACTCATTTAATTTTTCTCTTAATGTAGTTGGCTTATATGCTCTATATTGTGGAGTTATACTTGTACACATTAATTTATCACCTTCTATACTAACTGATGAAGTAGTAGTTATTAATTGACCATTATAAAATCTTTTATGTATTAATGAAACTGTACCACTTATAGTATTAACTGTAACATCATGTTTGTATTTGTCAGTAGACCATCCAAATGTTCTTTCAAATGTTTCTTCTCCTATTTCAAAATTTCTTTTAAATTCAACATCTTCTACAAAACCAGCATCTATAAGCAAATCAATCATTCTTTTTAATTGCTTAACTCTTTGTACTACTCTTGCATTTTCTCTTATAACGTACTCATTAACTTCTTGTTTTTGTTCACTACTTAATACTTGGAATAATTCTAATTGATCTGACATAACTTTTATTTTAATTAATATTTGGTTCTTACCTGTTTTACCCTGTAAATATACGAAAGGGATCTGGCTTCTCCAAACCCCTTCGCATAAGTCTTTTACATACTTTCATTAGCCCACTCATTATCTAATGCAGCTGAGCATGGGATTTTGATTTCACTAGGTGCAAAATACATAAATGTACTTCTTGTTGATTTATTTTTAGGTAATTCTACTCTATCAATAATACCTTTTACTAAACCTCTACGAAGCATATCAGCATATTTTTTATTACTACCCCATGAGGCACCTCTAGTATAACCAAATGCTTTAGTATTAATTTGATTTTCTGTCATAGGTCCATATACTTTAAGAACCTCTACCATGTCTTGAACTGAATTGTTTTTTCTGAATTTAAACATAACCTTTATTTTAATTTTGTTTTCCGGCTTCATGCCTTATTTACACGTAAATATACGAAAGATATTTGGCTTCTCCAAATATTTCCGCATAAGTCTTTATCTTGTTTTTGTTACACCATGTACTTCTTGAATTAAATATTCTAATTCACGTTTAGCTTCACGTACATCTTCATCAAGTAGTTCTTGTATTGCCCTTAATTTTCTATATAGTTCTTCTTTATTCATATCTTTATTTATACGTAAATATACGAAAGGGATTTGACTTCTCCAAATCCCTTCGCATAAGTCTTTACTTAAATTTAATTATTTTTTTACCATTTATAATATAAATTGTATTTAATTTAATATTATCTACTTCTATACCTAATACATTATAAACTTTAAATTCAATATTGTTTGGTTTTATTTCGTTTATATTAGTTGCTATATAACATCCAGTATTTGGGTCAGATTCACAATCTAATTGCGTAGAATACGTTCCTAAACCAATACCCACATCAGCACAACCAAAAGGTGTACATTCCCATGAATTACTACTTGCCATACCTGTTTCAAAATAAGCACTTAATTCTGTAAAACTTTGTAAATTAACTGGAGTACCTTCAAATATAATGTTGTTACTTTGGTCTGTTACTAACACTGAACCTACACCTTGTTGACAACACATACCATCACCATATGAATCATATAACTTAAATTCAAAACAAGTATTAGCGCCTACATATGCTGTTTCATTATATTGAGTAGTATTATTGTAAGGACCACCTGAACCAAGTACATTACCAACTTCATCAACTATTTCCCATGTAGTTTCACTTCCATAATTATCAGTTAAAATAGATATATCAATTGTGCCAACATCAATTCCTGCTATTACATCACCTGATAAATTCCAATGTCTAAATGTTGAAGTACTAGAATTATTAGTTGTGTTTTGGTCTACTTGTCCATTAGGGTTAGTAGCTAACCAAGTAACTATATTTGATCCTTGTGGTGTAAAAGTAACGTTATTAATTGTTACTGTTTCTTGAGCACCAGATGCTAAATTACCAACCCAATTATATATAGCTGGAGTACCACCATTTATATCATAAGTTAAATCTAATGATGTTAGTGGTTGATTACCATAGTTTCTAAATGTAATTGAAATATCTGTTTCACTAGCACAAACAACATCTTCTGCAGTTGACGTAGTTACATTAGCATCATATGCATTTGGAAATATAGGTATTACATTAGCTTGAAAACCAGTAACAATTTCACCTGGGCCTTCAGCTATGTAAGCTACAACATCTAAATTTGTAGGATCTAAATCAGGAAAAAATCCAGTAGTTGATTGACCACTAGCTAAATTAGTAGGCATTTGCCATGTATGTGTATTAGGAACAAATGTACCAGCAGTTGTAACATTAAATTCTAAACCATTAGCACCATCCATTAAATGTCTAAACATATGTTGATGGTTATAAGTTGGATTCCAAGGTCCTGTTATTATTGCATTTGGATTATATGATAAAGCACCTGTTTGAGGACCTGGTACATTATTTTGTACTACTGCTACGTGTAACACATTTATATTTGTAGTAGTTTGTGTGTAATATGTTTCAGTATTAACTGTTAAAATACCAGTTACCATGTCATAGCTTGCTTGGACACCAACATTAACATAAGAAGGTTGTGACATAATATTAGCTGATGCTGCTACCCAATCACCTCTACTTAAAGCTGTAGTGCCTGGGTTACCTTGAGGAGTTATTCCATTAAATGTTGCTCTATTAACAGTACCAGCTGGATAACCTATTAAACCCGAATTAGTTGCAATTGCAGCTCCATATAAACAGTTAAAATCAGGATCATTAGGTCCATTTGGATTAGCATAACCACCAGTGTGTATATTAATTAAGAATACATCATTTGGATTAGCATTATGTAAACCTTGTGCTATTAAATGTCCATCAGGACAAAATTGACAATAAATACCTGTAAATTCTTCAAGTATTACATTTTTATTTTCAGGTGTTGTACTTACAAAAGTTTGAGCATTACTCATAAATGAGAGTATACCCAATAATAATATTATTAGTTTTTTCATATTTTATAGTTTATGTAAAATTGCTCTACCATTATTGATAGAGTTATGCTTTAGGATTACCTAATAGCACTTTAGTATACATTTTTCCAGCAATTTTTCTTTGGTAAGAACCATCATCATTCATTTCAATTTCTTTACCTTTCAATGCTTTACGAATTGTTTCTTCATCTGTTACCATAGGTACTCCTTTACCTAACATAATATCTTTTATTCTTCCAGAAACCTCTACAAAATGCCCACTTTTCTTTAATTTATCAGCTTTATGATTAACAACTGCTGATTTAGCTGCTTTAGAACCATCATGTCCTGTTGCAACAAATTTATCTCCTGCTGATTTTGATTTACTTACTGATACAGCTTCAATATCTGGGTCATCATCTAAATTGATAACTTCATAATCAGAATCACCTTGAGCTCCTACAATATCAGTAGGGGATGTATAATTAGAATGACCCCCAATTGAAGCATAAGCTGTTTTAATTAAATCAAATATATCTTCAGCATATTCCCCTTGTTCTTCATCATCTAAATTAACCCATTTACCCTTTGGTAAATCTTCATTTAAAGGATTATTAGCTAAATATTTTTTTAAATCAAAATTATCTACTCCCATTTTCTATTATATTTTTCTCTTTGATCAACCATCACATATTCAACAGCATCATATTCACCACAATGAGGACATCTTAATTTTTCTAAATTTTGTGCCTCATTAATTTTCCATTCACCCCCACATTTCTTATTACTGCATTTATAAATATAAGTATGTCTAATGAATACCTTGTGTCCCATGAGTGATTTTATTATACATATTAATAAAAACACTTAATGGTATTCTATGACCCATTCCTTTTTCAATGTGAATTTCAAGATCATTCCAATTACCCTTTAATATACTAAAGGTTTTACTAGGATCAACAATATCATCATTATCTCCTAATACAACTAAACCTTTAACTCTTTCTTTACCTGATTGTAAACCATCAATTTCAAATGTTCTACTATGAATAGCTGGGTTAAATGTTAAAACAGGAATACCAGTATGACTAGCTAATGCTAAGGCAAAATAACCACCCATACTAGATCCTACAATTAAATTAGGTTGTTCTGTTTTAATATAATCTAACCACTTTTTAAATACACCCTTTTGTGTATAATCCATAGCAGGAGCATCAACAATATCAACCTCATTATCTAAAAATTCAACCTTAATACCACCTGGTTTGCTTTCTAATCCATGAAAATATATTACTGATTCCATTATTTTTTAAATGTTTGAATTAACATACATATTTGTAATCCTAATAACACTCCTAATAATAAAAATATTACTTCACTTTCTGTCATATCAGCATATTGATTTTGATTGAGAAACATTTAAATTACGAAATACATGATCATTTATATAAATAATATTATCTTTTTCTGTTGGATCCCAACTTAAGATAAAATCTGCTTCTTCTTTTGTTAATATTTCTTTAGTGTTAATTAGCAATTCAAATTTGAAGTTTTTTAATTGCTCTTCATATAAATACTCGTTCATAACTCTTATTTTTTGTTTTCCAGCATCATGCCTTATTTACCCGTAAATATACGAAAGATATTTCAGGTATCCAAATATTTTTGCGGGGATTTTAATTTACTTCTTTTATACATAACCAACTAATAACACCAGGAGTATCATAAATTGTACTAGCATTAAGTTTTAAAAACGTATTATAACCATAACTTCTTAATAATTGTTCCCAACCTTCTTTGGTTTTACAATTACAATGTGTTGGGTCTAACTTAGAAATATCTAAATGAAAATCCTCACCATCTACTGAGCATGGGATACGCACTAACATTAAATTAGATTTGAAATTTTTTAAAGCAATTGATATTTCCTCATCTGTCATATGTTCAAAAACATCTAATACCATCATTAGGTCATAAGTTTGATTGGTTAACTTATCTGTAACGTCTAATCCTTTAGATTTACATTCTTTAACTGCCCATTCAGAAATATCAAACCCTTCAACATTTTTATAACCTTTTTCATTAAATCCTTCAATTAAAAATCCTACAGCACACCCATAATCTAATATTCTTGATTTTTTAGTAGTAAGACTAATACTTTCTAATAATTGAATAATATCTTCAGCATGTTTAACATATTTTCTAGAACGTTCTAAATAATTTGTATAATTGATTGTTTGGAAATATTTTTTTGTAAATAACTCTTTTCTCATTTTTATTTATTTTAAGGGAAATTTTTATCTGGCATTTCATGCGCTACAGTATGAAGTAATTTGTTATTAAATTTATAATAACAAAATTTACATGAAGAACACCAATTTTTTCCTTTATTATTATTAACTTCATAAGGATAACCTTTATCCTTAAATCTTTCGTTCATCTCCCCCCATGTACTTAATATATTATCAACAGTACATAAAGAATAATCTAAATCATATGTTCTAGTATTTAAAACATGACTAGTACAAATATAAACATGATATGTTCCTTCACCATGGGGGTTAGGAGCTATATAGGGTCTAGTCATACCAACATAACACCCATCATTAAAAGGAGCATCATCATATCCAATGTCTTTAATAAAAAACTTTTGTAACTCATCAACTTTTTCAACAACAGCTTTCCATTTATCTCTTACTTTAGCATTATTACCTTTTTCTAAACAATTTCCTGCTAACCTTACAAACTTTACATCAGGATGCAATTCAACTAATTTAGCTATTTTTTCAATTGTTTCAGGTGTTGTTCCTGTATATACTCTATTAGTTCTAGATAGAGCATCTGCTATATTATTACCTTCTTCATCTTGGGGACCATCATATATAATATAACTAAACCCTAATTTACTAGCAGGGAAATTATTAAGATTGTAATCTTCAGGAGATTTTCCTTCATCTAATTGAATTAAACTTAATCTTAACCAATTGATCATATCATAAACTTCAGGATCAATCCATCTAGATATATTATGACTATTAGTAATTATACCTATATCATATCCTAACCCATGAGCTAATTTAACAATATCATTAAAATTTTCTTTATTACCACTTTTCCTATCTCTATATAATAAAGGATTTCCTCCTCCTGTAATTTCTACACTTTTAGCTCCTAATTTACGAAAGTCGATTAATGTTTGTTTAATAACTTCAAAAGGCATATAACTTTTAATAGGTCTTGCTCCTACAGAGCAAAAAGGACAATCTGAATCACATGCTTCAATAGGTGCTAATTGTATTGTAATAGGTTTTATTACTTTATTAACTTGCATAGAATATAATACATCTGTATGTTGGAGTAATTTATCTCCCCACGTACTATATTTTTGAGTTAATTCCTCATGACTTAATTTTTGTTTTTTTTTCATAACTATGCTAAATATTCCATTGCGTTTCTACGTGAAGTATTATAACGTTCCTTTTCTAATTGTATTTGTAATGAATACAATTGACATAACATTTTCAACCCCCCAGGTGAATTTTTTTCTATATCCTTAACTAAATCAGCATCCATATTATGAAATATGTATCTTAAATGGTCTATAGAATTCATCATATATCTAATTTATTACTTACTTTCTTCCAATAACCAACAGTCATTTCATTCTCCATTCCTCTAGGCCCACCATTCCAACATCTAGCTATTTCCTCGGCTGTATTTAGGTTATAATGTTTACAATAAATATCAAACATTTGTATTGATTTATTTCTTAACCACCTATCATCATAAGTAAATCTGGTGTTTGATTTATTTCTTTTTAGTATTCGATTAACATCATCTACCATACATCTCCTAATCTGTAAACACCCTACAGCATCTTCTCGAGCACAATACGCAGAGTCATTATTACTACTTTCTACAAAAATCAAAGCTGATAGTAGATGTGTTGTGTTATTTTGAATATTATAATCCCACATTTCTTGCTCCCATTGTAGTGTGTCAATTTGATGTTTTAAACTGTCAATTAAGCAACTATCCTGTTTTATCATCTGTTCCAATGACTCAACCTTATTTTCATAATATATAAGTGATGAAGTAAAGTATATCCCTGAAAGGAATACTAAAGCAGTAAGTAAAAAAGTTTGTGTTGAATTTTTCATATTAAAATTTTTTTAAAAAATCTCCTTTTATTTGTTTTGATTTTAGTTTTTCTAATTTTTCATCATTTTTTAACATCTTAGTTGCTAAGTTTTCAAGATGTTTTTCTTTTTGTTTATCATAATCTTTAACAATTTTATTATGCTTTTTATGTTTTATGTTTTTAACTTTTTTCATTATATTCTTGATATATAATCCTCTTCATCTTTATTATCACCTAATCCTAATTTTTCTAACTGCTCTAACTGATAATCATCTAATTCCCATTTAACTTCGCTTTGATTTACAGGTTTATGATCCTCAATACCTTTAATTTGTTTATCTGTAAAAATATCTCCAACAGTAAGGAAATAATGATTATAACATAATAATTCTATATTTTCTTTTCTATAATTTTTTTTGTTTTTATCTTTAAAATTCAATAATAAAGGCATTTTATAATCAGATACTCTACGTTCGTTAAATTTACATACATTACATTCTTCTAATAAATGGCCCTCTGTTATTAATCTATATTTAATTTTATCAGGTGAAAATGATGATGCATCAACTCTACCTTCAATTATATCTATTAATGCTGGTTCTTTACCCTTACTTCTTAAAAATTTGGGTATACCCTTTCCGCATTGATTTTTATGTTGTTCAAATAAATTATCATGAGTGTCACTTTCATATAGTTTAGCCCATTTTTTATAATGTATATAACTTACATTAAGATATCTACATGCTGCCCTATTACTTTTAGTTTTAGCCATTGCAGCTAAAATCAATTCTTTAGTAAGTGGTTTAGCTTTCGGCATCCCCTAATTTTACTTTTTTGTTTAACTTTTGTTGTTTTTTATAAGCATCATATTGTTCTGACGTTACAACTTGTATAGTATTATAAGTATGATCTCCACTACCTCCAGTTATATTAATTGCTTTTTTAGGTTTTTCTGTTGAACAATTAATACAAAAATCATACCCAAATTTTGTTAATCTTAATTTAGGCATAGCAGCCCCACACCTAACACAGTTTATCATTTCCATACTTCTATAATGTTTATGAGATAAATATACGAAAAATATTTGGGGAAACCAAATTATTTGTCGGAGTATCTAAATTTAATATAGTCAAAAAGGTCTTTTGGTGTATTAAGTAAGTATTTTTTCCCAGTTTCTTCATCAACTAAAGGAATAAGTTTTCCATCAGGACCAAACCTTTCATATAAATATAACATTACCATTTCATAAGTACCTAACCCAAATTGCAATTTTAACATACTTTCTATAACAACCCAAAGTGGGTCTACTATAGGTTTAAATTCTAATCCCAATGAAATAGTTTTATCTTCTAATTTTTTGGCTTTTTCTAATTGTTCAACTAACATAATAAACAATTTTTCTTCATTTTCTCCAATATTATCTTTGATAATAATATCACTTCCTAACATCTTTTTAAATAAATTTCTGATGTCGTCTTCACCTTCAAAAATTTCACCCATTATTATTTTATATGTTGGGTTTCTTTTTTATCACAACATTTATCATGTTGTTTTGTAGTAGCACAACTACCAAATAAAGTTGTTATTATTATTAGTATTATCATTGCTATAATACTATATCCTAATGCTTTAGCACTATTCTCATATTGATCTTTTCTCTTTCCTTGAAAATTTTTCCATTCTTGAGTTAATTTTTTCTTCTCTTTTTTACTTGCGTCTTTATGTATTCTCATTATTTTATAGTTTTACTACAATAAATATTTTTTTAAATTCTTTAATTGGAATTTTCTTCAAATTAGCCCAATATATATAAGCTTCATCTAAAGAATTAAAGTATTTTTTCATTATTAATTCTCTTCCTTTTATATTAGCTAATCCAAATCTATCCATATTGTAGGTATAATATACGAAAAAATTATTGGTTTTCCAAATTGTATATTAAATCTTTTATTTCAGCACATTTCTCATAATGTTCAATTTCTTCAAAATATTTACTTATTTTTCTTAATGCTGATGGGTAGAATATTGAAGATATTTTAATTATGACAGATAAATTTACAATATTAAATAATTCAACAGTTTTCCAATTATTTTTAATAGCCTCTTTAATAGCTTTAAAAGAATCTGCCATTACAATACCACGAAATACCTCTTTATTAGATAACTCTTTTAATTCTCTTTTATTATTATAACTTATTTCAATTTTAGTAATTTTTCTTTTTGTCATTTCTTTTTCCATAATAATAAGATTTAGAGGTTGATGATTATAAATATTATAAATGAATTAATTCATTGACATAATTTTTCATTTTGAATATTTCTATTTTTAAATTACCTAATTCAAATTCTCCTATTTCTCCACTATCATTAAATATTTCAGATAATTGAGATATTATTTGAAAATCTTGTTGGGTAAATTTATCACCATCTATTGTAACTAAAATTTCATTATTTTTTTCATTGTCATATGGTTTTACTCTTTCATATAAATTAAATGATGTTTTAGACTTTTCAACTTGAATATAATCTTGTAATAAACCGGTATCAACATATATTGTATTACACCATGGTTCTATATTACTTAACAAGTTTATGTCTTTACTATTAAATATAATTCCTATATCATATTTCGGAGGAATAATAGGTTTCATTAAAGTATCATGTTTACAATAATGACCCCATTTACGTAAAAACTCTCTAGTTGATTTTTGATTTTGTTTTAACCATTCATCTGTTTCTCTATTTTTCATAAAAACTTGCCCATCTGGGTTTCTTTTTGCTCCATCAGCAAATCTACTACCTCTACAAGTCATATGATAAACACATCCCTCCCATGTTTGAATAAATTTTATACCATTTAATTGAAAACGATTAAATATATCAGTATCTTCTTTGGATTGAGGGGCAAATATAGGATCATGACCTCCTATTTCTTGAAAATCTTTTTTATAAAATGCCCAAGGAGCAAATATGCCTTCTGTAGTTTTTCTTATTCTATCATCTTTAGAATCTTTCATAAATTTTAATAATTTAGATTCATCAAATTCTTCGGGCTCGATTCCAAAATCAACTAATATTTTTTCTGGACCTGGAGGGTGTAGTGGAGGTTCAATTCTTGTAAGGGATACTATTGTTTTTTCCTTTAAATACCATTCTATTGAATCTATTGCTCCAGGACATAAATACATATCTGCATGGTAAATCATACAAACATCATGTGTTGCTACTTCATTAACTAACCTATCATACAAAATTGTATGACCTAAACGTTTAGGACCTTCATTCCTAATTGCTTTAAATAGTGTATCTTTATCCATCATTTCTAAACACCAATCCCATGTTCCATCATTTGAAAAATCATCTGCAATGCATATTTCTACTTCATGGTTGCCTTGGTTTTTTCTAATTGAATCATAAGACCATTTTAAGTACTTAAGATTATTTCTACCGGGTTGAATTAAACTTATTTTCATATTATTGATATATTATATTTTTATTTTTTAATACAGCTAAAGATTGATGAGAATGAATAATTGATGCAACTTCATCAAAGTTTCTTAATGCTGCATTTCTATAGCGATCTCTTCCATTCATCCAAAAATCATGAAAAAACACTAACCCATCATCTTTAAGAAGAGATAAACATTCATCAATACAAAACTGTCTAGCTCTTCCATCTATTAAAATTCTATCAAATTTAACATTAAATTTATGGGGGTATTTAATATATGTATTGTATCTCTCTTTATGTGTTAAATTTTGTCCTTCAGTTTCAGGTAGGAAATCTTTTTCTATACCATCATCTGTTGGTACGTGAATAAATTTTATATTATCTAATTTTGAATCACTAATTTTTTGAGTAACCTGTGAATGCCATTCTTTATTATGTTCTATAGAATAATATTCCTTTACATATTTTGAAAATAAAACAGTACTTCCCCCACAACCCCATTCTAACATACTGTGATCAGGATGTAAAAACATTAGAATTAAGTTTATTTCATTAGGATGCATCCAAGGTGCATCTGGGACTTGTACATTACTCATTTTTAAAATTTTTTATAAATTTATCTTCATAATAATATTTTTGATATTGTTCTTTTGCTATTTGGGAACATCTGTCATACCATTGTTTGTCTTCTTTAAGCTGTGTGAGTTTTTCTTTAGCGGAAACTAAATCCCCTAAATCAACTGTTAAATAAGGATGACATATTTCTTGTGTATCTAATCCTTTGTATCCAATGCAAGGGATACCTAAATAAGCACAATTTAAAGCAAACGTACCAGCAGCATGTGTTCTCATTAAATGAATACCATATTTAAATTTATTTAAGGTTTTGATCCAATCTACCCAATTCATATAAGGTAAATGATTTAGATTTTCCATTTGTTCTTCACCTTCAATTTTTCTTCCCATACTAGGAATATAAATAGGACAATTTGCTTCTTGTGCTACAATATAAGAATCAAACCCTCCATACCAACTACAAAAATTTCCTCCTATAATTATATCTTTTCTTTCTACTTGAGGTAGATTTTTAATTGAATCTTCAATCATTACTGATGATAAAATTTTACATTTTTTACCTGTTAATCCCTCATAATATTTTATATCAGCTTCATTATGTACAAGCATAAAATCAGCCTCTTGTATGGCATTAAAATATCCTACTTGTTGTTCTAAAGGATAATCTTGCCAATACCAATTAGGACCTTCTTGAAATACAGCAACTTTATCACAAAATTGTCTTATATGGTCTATATTAAATTGAGGGTTATTTTTAGGAATAGTATAAATACCTAAATCATAATGTTTATTTGGGGTTTGATTTCTATTCCAATGGTCTGCTTTTAAAGCACATACCCATGCTAAATCAACCTTCATATTTGGATGATTCCTAGGTATTTTTCCTTGGTATCCCCCTTCTGTAAAAAAAGCTATTTCCATTTTTCTATATAATCACTACAAATACCATAACAATCTTTTATATTTTCTGCATGTCCTAATTCAGGCAATACGCATATACTATCACAATATAATAACTTATTTGGGTAAGTCCAAATGTACTTTTGAGAAGTTATAGTATAATCATCACTTTGATGCCAAAAATAATGTATATCATTTTCTTTTTTCATCATAGATAATGCTTCAAGATTTTTTGCATGACACCAAAGTTTTTTGTTTTTTAAAAATGATACACCTATAGGAAATGTAGGTTCATCATGACCTAACCAAAATCCATTATTATACCAAACATCTATTTCAACATCATATCCTTTTTTAAGAGTATCTAAAACATACTCTGGCATGTTTTCTAATCCTGGTTGTTTACCTGATATATTGCCTCTATGAGATATTAATTTCATAATTGAATTTTTAAATCTATTTTTTTTATTTTACTAAATGAATTAACATATAACCAAAATATTCTTTCTGAAGATATACTTTCTTTTAGCATATCATCTATAAACCAAGGTTTTTGGACATTATCAATAATATAATCTAATATTTGTGAATATTTGTACATATTTTCAGAAGAAGATATGGCAAGTTGGTCGTTACAATGAATAGTTTCATCCCAAAATGTTGGTGATAGACCAAATCCGTGAGCATTTGTATTAGGAACACAAATACAATTATTATCTAATTTTAGGGGGTTTAAGGGAGTCATAATAGAAATATCTGGTCTAATTCTAACAACATAATCATATTTAAAATTGTTTTGTATTTCATAGTTGTTACATAACATAGCAGCCAACTTAATAGATAAATATTGACTATTATATCCCTTGGCGTGGGGGTGAGGGAGTTTATCTAATTTAAATTCTGATATTTCTTCTAGATTTTTATTTAATTGTATATTAACAGGTTTTAGGGTATTTTTGAAATAATCTATTTTATCAAAAACACTATTATCAAAATCCCCCGATAACTCCATATTCATTTTTCTATTATTAATTCTACTTAAAGTAGTACTCTCGTTTATGTATGTCCAAAAATGAGCAAAACAATCAACGTCATATCCAGCAAATGAAAAGGGAATGTAAATATTTTCTATAAAATACTTTATATTCTTTTCAGATATTCGTGCTTGCCCTGAAAAACATACTGCTACTCTACCCCCTTTATTCATTTATTATTTTCTAAGTAATATTTTAAATCTTCTGGGGTTCCTAATCCCCACATTTTATCAATGTTAAATGTTCTAATTTCCTTTCCATCTTTAATTGCTTGATTAAATACAGGGCATACATAAAATTCATTATTAACTCTAATATTTTTATCGATCATTTCTTCTGCGTATTTAACAAAATCAGAACCTTGTTTCCAAAAATAATAACCTACAGTTGCTATATTGGAAATTGGGTTTTTTTCTGCTACTTCTGTTACCAATCCTTGTTTATTTATTTTGGCAAATGACCATTTAGGGTGGGTTGATTCAAATGATACTATTCCTCCATCAGCATTTGTTTCATTCATTTTATACATAAATTCATTTGAATCCCATTCTACAAATTGATCTGAATTAGCAAAAAATAATGGGTTGTTATTATTAATATATTCTTTAGCTAATAAAGCTGTACATGCTGCCCCCTCTGTTATTCCATCTACTTCTATAACTTTACAATTTGGAGTTATTAAATTCAATAATGTATCTAAGTTATATTTTTCTCTATGAGATTTTTGTACTATATAAATATAATTTGCTTTAATGTTAAGATTTTCAACTACTACCTGAATCATAGGTTTATTTTTAACATCAATCAAAGGTTTTGGGAATGTATAACCTGCTTGTTCAAATCTTGAACCTGCCCCAGCCATTGGTATTAATATATTTAAATTATCATCATGCCATTTTGGTGATTTCATAGTATATCCTTTTCTTAATGATTTCATTTTATTAATTATATTATCCCACGTAACGTCTTTAGTATTTTTAACACGTAGTATATGAGATTTACTTCTTGCTGCAGCTAATAAACCATATGGAGAATCTTCTACAATTAATGTTTGTTCAGGAAGATAACCCATTTTAGATATTGCTTTCCAATACATTTCTGGGTGTGGTTTTGAATTCTGTACATCTTCATTAGATATTACTAAATCCATATACTCCATAATACCTAATTTAGATAATACAGTTAAACATGTTTTTCTAATAGAATTAGAACATACTGCTATTTTATAACCATTCATAACTAAATCTGACATTATAGTTTTTAGTTTTTCATCTTCTTTTAATTCCTTTAATTTTTTTAATGTAAAATTTTGTTTTAATTTCCAAATTTCATCATGTTTATTTTTTGATAGACCTTTCTTATCAGATAACATATCTAACTTTTGTCTAGTTTTTAACCCATCATAGGTACTTAAATGCTCGTTCCACGATATAGCATATTCTTCACCTAACGCTTCATTAAGTGCATCGAAGTGTATATTTTTTGCTTCAACTAATACACCATCTAAATCAAATATAATTAATTTTATTCTTGGAATCATACTGTGCCTCTAATATTTTTATTTATATTATACTTATTATGTAATTCTTCTAATTCATTATATTCAGAATATACCCATTTTCCCTTAGAAATGAAATTACCATGAGGGTATACACTAGAATTATAATGATGGGCTCCTCTTTTAGTTTCATTATTAAACCAATAAAGACCAAGTATATCACTATTATTAATATAATCAGATGCTGATAATTCAAAATTCCCTGCTGCTTTGTTTCCTGTTAATGTAGTAGTTGATGAATTTTTATAAACTTCTAATAATTTATTTACTTTCCATAAAGTTGGTTGAATCGCAAAAGATAATTTATAACCTGTATGAGGAATATAATATAAAGAGTTTATAGGTATATCTTCTAATTTTATATCTTCAATGTGTCCTCCTTTTAAAAGTTTTATATAATCTATATTATAATTAATTAATAATTCATATAACTTATTTAAACTTTCTAAGTCAGGAGAATTATACAAAACCATATCTTCATGATGAAATAAACATATTTCTTCGTCTATAGAAGATAAACAATAAGAAACCCTATCAGAGTATGATAATTTATCATCATAAGTTATTACATTAATATCATCAGCGATTATTTTATTTACTTTATCAGTAAAAAGATATTTTTTAATATTTGGTAAATATTTATCTAATTGCCCAAAGAACATATCCCAAACATCACTATATTCTGAGTGGGAGTAACATATAAAAGCTATATTATTTTCTATCATTCCAGTTTTTAGCTGCAGTAACACCACATTCGTTCATTTGTTTAAAGAAATTTACTGATAAATTTATGTTGTCTTCGGTTATTAACGGAGAGAAAGAACTTTTATGAGGTATCTTACTATAATCTATATTTTGTAATAAATTAGTTAATATATCTCCTTCAAGTATCAAAGGCCATACTCTTTCTCCAATAGTAGGAACAGTATCATATTGCCACGTCCAAATTAATTGTTCTAAAGTTCTCATACTTCCTGATATGATTTTAGTATTACCTTTTTTAGTTTGATTTACAAAATCTATATGAGCTTTAGCATCAATACCTACTTCTTCCATTCTACCAGGAATAATACTTATATAATCTACTCCATAAGGTATACATTTTAAAGCTGTGGCACAATCTGCTAATCCTGTTACATTTGTTTCTACATATTTTTGTAACTCATCATTAATTTCTAAAATAGATTTATAAGGTGGAATTTTAAGTCCAATTTTAGTTTGTCCATCATTTAAAGTAGAAACTGTTTTAGCATACTCTATAACTTCTTCAGGAGTCATATCTGCTGATGGTACTTGTACATATACTACCCCTTTATTATCACCTCTAATTTCTGAAACTAAAGCACATAATTTTGGAAGGTGTTCAAACCATTCTTGTAATTCATGTTTATTTATTTTAAAAAATGCATTTGGATTAGTTGTTATTCCAGCAACAAGTTTAGGTGAAACATGAGGTTTTAGTGAATCCCATGTATTTCTAATAAATTCTATATTTGCTGTATCGAAGAAAAATGTTTTCATATTTTGATTTTAAAGTTATTTAATTTTATTTATTTTATTGTAAAGTGTTTTTTTAGTATCCTCCCAGTTAGTAAATTCTATTGCTTTATCATCAATAAAAAAATCAACGTGAGGTTTTCCAAATAATAATTCATCATAAGGACATTCATATTTCTTACACCATTCTATAATAATAGGAGCTTGTCTCGCTGTTACTTTAGCTACATTATTATTACAGGTTGCCATATTACGTGCTGTATGTATTACTATTTCAAATCCTTGTTCTTTTAATTCTTTAAGAGTTTCTATTGCACCCGGGATAGGTTTAACATCTTCATATCCTTCATCACCTTTTTTATTTTCACAAATAGTACCATCAAAATCTATTGCTACTCTCTTCAATAGAGTTGTTTTTTTATTGTAATTCTTCATATACTTTATTTAATATTTTTAACCCAGTTAATAACATTCCTTTTTGTCTTTCAAAAGAATCATAGTGACGAGCACACATACCAACAAAAATACTACCTTGAAGAATATCAATTTTAGTTTTATTAAAATTATAATTCTGTATAAGGTTTTCAAAAATATTTTTTATTTCTGTTTTTTTATTATTAGAAAATGTTAATGTAAAATCTGTTTTATTATCTAATACCTTAAAATTATCAGTAATAAAATATTCATATCCCCCATCACATGAATGCATTAACTTTGCTAAGTCATAATAAGGATCACCATAATATTTTGTATGTCCAAAAGAGCCACGGGGATCTATAAATTTTAATACTATGTCTTTATTTATAGGATTAGAACCATATAAAATATTACTAAAACAAAAATCACCATGTATATAATTAAGTTCATTAACTAAACAATTTTTATTTATATAATTTTTAATTGTAGGCCAAATAACATTAAATGTTTTTAATTTTTCTCCATTTAAAGTTATACTATCATTATTATCAAAAATTTTAAAATAATTAAAATTATTTATTAAATTATTATATTCCTTTTCTGTTTTATCGATATACATAGAAATACAATCATTATAATGACTTTTAAAATTGATAGTTTCTTCAATTTTATATTCTTTAGTATTATTAATAAAAGTAAATAAGAAATCTACTACTTTTTCCCATATTTTAGGATCAAAAGTATTATTGATCATTAAATTACCTAAATTATCATAAGCATAATATTCCATCCCAGCGACATAATTATTTTCTTCTATTTGAGAATATAATAAACGTGGAAAATATACACTTAAACCTGGAGGGACATTCTTATAGTAATTAATTTCATCTTTTAATCTAGATTCTGTACTCCTTTTTTCAACAATAGCTTTCGTTTTAGAATCTATTTCAAATGTATTATATGCTCTACTGATAAACTGCGTCATAAATTTCTTGTACTGAAATTATATTTAAATCATAAATTCTTGAGAATTGGTGTAAAGCATCTCCTTTAATCATATTACCTAAATCATCCATTATCTCTACAATAATAGCAATTGGTTGTAATTCAGCAGCTTCCATTAATTGAACAGAAGCTTCAGTATGACCTCTTCTTTCTTGTAGTAACCCTGGTTTTGCTCTTAAAGGGAATAAATGGCCAGGTTGGGCTAATTCCTGTGGTTTAGAATCTTGGTTTACAGCAATTGCAATAGTTTTTAATCTATCATGAACAGACATTCCTGTAGTACAACCCTCAACACCATCAATAGAAACAGCAAAAGGAGTTTCAAATTGATCATTATGATTTGAAGGCATCATAGGAATTTTTAATCTATCCATATTTTCTTGTAACATAGGCAAGCACATTAACCCTTTAGCATGTCGCATACAAAATACAAGGTTATCTTCTGTTGCTTTTTCAGCTGCTAGAACGATATCTCCTTCAAATTCTCTATCATAATCATCAACTACAATTACAGGCTTTCCTGCACGAATATCTTTTAAAATATTTTTAAATTTTGTTTCTTTGTTTTTTTGAAGAGAACTACTCTTCATTCTAAGTTTCATAATATCATCCATATTTTTTGTTTTTAATTTATTTTTAATATAATAATTTTTACTTAATAATCCTAGCTATATTTGATGTAATATGTCAGCTATTTTATCATAGTTTTTATCTATTTCTTCAGGACTACCTAAAGAATAATATTCATTAGGATTCATTAAAAATGTATTAATTTTTTTATTTTTATTTATTAAGTAATTATATGTAGATGAAACAAAATATTCATTATTAGTTTTATCTTGGTTATTAATACATTCTTCAGCACTATTTACAAAATCACTTCCATGTTTCCAATAAAATATCCCATTTAAAGAATTATTTGATATAGCATATTTTTCTTTGAAATTAATAGCATAACCTAATTCATTTAATTCTACAAAAGAATATTTAGAGGGTTGGTTTAAAACAACATCTTTATGGTTATATAAACTAACACACCCATCAACTTTAGTATCTTTAACATGTTTAATAAATCCTTTATAATCCCAATTAAGAAATTGATCACAATTAGTTATAACTAAAGGATCAGAATTATTTATATATTTTTTTGTTTTTAAACATGTTTCTGCTTGACCTTCAGTTACACTATCTAAATAAATAATAGTTGAATTAGGAACTATATTTTTTATAATATTTTCTATTTCATTATTAAATTTTTCATTCTTATATTTTAGAGCAACAAAATAACAATGATTAGATGGTAAGTTTAAGGTAGAAATAGACCATTCTAAAACAGATTTACCTAGAACTTTGTATAATGGTTTAGGATAACTAATATTTTCTTTTAGGAATCTACTTCCTCTGCCTGCTAGGGGGATTACTATATTCATTTTATTCCCAAGTTGTTTGTAAAAGATTTTGACGTTCCCATAATTTTGTTTTTATTAAAAAATATTTTAATGCTTTAATAGAATTAACCATTCCCCCATCTACATGCAAACCGCTTGTGTTATTACTAAGATGTTCAATATATTCTTTATTATCAATTTTTATATTCTCAGAAAAAATATCATATATTTTTGAAAAATTAGACATATTTTCTTGGTTAGAATAAAACCACATATCAGCAGGGCCCTCAGTTTCTAAATATTGCCAATCTGCCATATGGAATTTCTCCATATCAAGATTTGGGTTGAAATTGATACATTGAACTGCATATGGGTTATTACCATGCATTCCTGATGTATTTCTATTTATTCTACCTAAATCAAAACGTGATTTAATAACAACATCATAATTAATTCCACTATCTAACATTAATTCAAATACTTTTTGAACTGAATAATAATGGGAAAATACATTGTAAAATGGGGTACCATGTGTTTGGAAATTTTCTAGTCCATTTTTTATAAATAAAGGTTTAAAATCTATTTGAGATTCATATATAGCATTTTTAGTTAATTCTCCATATAACTTTTTAATATCTTCTATATAATTCATATCCCAAGTATGAATGTAGATATCAACATCGTTTCCATCTAATATATGTTTTTTAATATGGTCATATCCTTCTTCACCTAAAGAAGATTTATCTTTTGGGGAATTAAAATACCCATGTAAACAAAGTGCTATTTTCATTTTCTTTTCCATGTTTTAAGATAATGTCCTGGTAGTCCTCCTTGTGAATGTATTTCATTATGGGTTTGTTTAATCCAATTAAAAAGGTTGTCTAATTTTTCTTTACCCAAGAAATTATGGAATTCACCAGTTATATAATTAATTTTTGTTAAATCTTTTTGGTATAAAACATCATATTCAGCTCCCTCAACATCAATTTTTAATAATCCTATATTTTCAACCATATTTAAAACGGTTTCTAAACTTATAGTTTCGACTTCTTCAAATTCTTCACCACTCATTCCGTGATTATTATTATGATCAATAAAACCCGCTATAGAAAAATTTCCAGAATTGGTATCATCTCCATTATTTCCCATAAACTTTTTTAATTTTACAATTTCATTATCTTTTGAAGAAACTGCTTTATGTAAAATTTTATTAGAATGGTGTTTTTTATATTCTCCAACATTGTAAGAAGAAGCATCAATAGCTAAAATATTATTAAATCTATTTTTAAAAGCTTCACTAAAACCTCCTACATTACATCCCATATCAACTACTTGTTCATATCTATCTATATCTATTAAATACATTGGATATTCTCTCCCACATTCAGCTGTTATCCTACCAAACCAATCAATAGGTTGATTTTGACAAATAAGTTTATCTACTTTCATTATTTTATAATTTTATTATTTTTAAAAACTGTAAATTCAGTTAAATCTCTGTATCCATTTAATTCTTGTAAGTCCTCTTTATGTTCAGGATAATTTTGCATCATTGATAATCCATGTGCTGCTTGTTGAGGGGTCATATACATATTCCAACCTAAAAATTCAATATCATCATCTTTATAATATTTCTCACTTCTACCTTCATATCTAGCTTTTTTAAACCACTCATATGCTTCTTTATTATCACATAATATTGCCCCACCTTTCCATATAGGAAGTTGTTTCTTTATGTGAAAAGATAAACACATAAATGATCCTTTTAAATACATATTTTTAGTAAATCTCTTAGCAGCATCATATATTGGGTAAGGTTTTAGTTGATAAATACCATTCCAGTGATTTGTTTTAGGTCTTTTATCAAATATTACTTCTCCACCTGAATGGATTATTGATTGAGGGACTGATAAATAGGTTTGTGAAGGTATAGTTACTTCTTTAACATTAAGGTATTTACAACATAAAAATAAAGCATTAGTACAACTATCAATTGTAACTACATAAGGAGCACCTGTATAATGAGATATTTCTTCTTCAAACATCTTTACTATTTGATAAGGATTATTCTTCATCTTCTGTTATAATTTCAATACAAAGTATATTTTTATCATTTACCATTACAAGTCTTCCATCTTTTGTTTCAAATTTTGTAAATTGTCCTTGCTTTATAGAATGTGTATCAACACCACTAAAAGTTCTTTTTTCTCCATTAATAAAATGAAGAATTTGAGAAACATGCTTACCTTTAACTGTGATTGTTGATTTAAGATTTGTCTTTGCTGGCATACTCAAATATAATAAATTTTTCTTTAAAACCCACACTAGAAAATAAATTTCTAGATGCTTCATTATTTATTTTAACCCTACCATACGCTGATGGGAATATTTTCAAAATCTCTTTAAGCATAAACTTTCCAACTCCTTTTCCTTGAAAATTAGGATGAGTACATACTCTAATATCATTATTAATTACGCCAATATAACCTGCAGGATCACCATCAATCAAGGCAATATAATAACAATGTGAATATTTTTTCATATACTCTGATTGCATTTCTTCAGTGATGTGTGTGTTTTGTATAAAACCTTCTAATACTCTTTCATCATTTCTAAGAGTTCTAATAAATCCCCAATATTCTATAGTTGCGTTTACAAATTCCATATTACCAAATACATTTTTTCATTAAATCTTGTCTTCCATTAGGATCCCCAGCCCAATACCCTTGAATATATCTTCTATCTGAAGGTAATTGAAGGTATGGTTGGAGTGTAGTTCCTATATCAATATAAGTATTTGAACTTTCAAATTCAAATAAGTCTCTAATTATAAAATTAGTTAATGTAGCTGCAGATATAAGAAATAGACTGTTTTTTATTTTATTATCTTTAATTTCTTTTTTTAATTTATCAATTAAATCAATATCATTAACCATACAATTATTTCCTACTCTAAAATCCTTAATTATTGGAAATGGTACTTTATCTAACTTTGCATGTTCATTTACTATAAGATAAACATCATAATTAAAAAAATAAGGAAGCATATGTTCTAAGTATACAGGATAATTTGAATTAAGGAATAAATTAGACCAAGTCATACATTCATCATCCTCCTTTGATTGTGCTAAATTTAATTGTTGGTTAAATTCTTCCTCAACTGTTAAACCATGTTGACCTGAGAGACAACATTTACAACAAATACCTTTATAATAATTATCTTGTTTATATGATAAACATTCTATTAATTTATCTCTTACCCATGCATGTTCATTAGGATTAAAATGTTTTTGATCATAAATTGGAAATTTATAATTTCTTTTATTTTTATGGTCTCCTATTACAATTTCATCCTCTGATAGAATTAATTCTTTGTTTTGGAGAATTCTTATTTCACCATCAGAAAATCTACTAAAAGCAAATGGTTCTTGATCTTTTAATTTATCTATAAATTTAAATATTTCTTCTGTAAAATCTTTAGCCATTTATTAATATATTTTTAAATTTAATACTAGATTTACCATCACCATAAGGACATTTATTATTAATAATATAATCATCTATTAATGAATTAAATAAATATTTTATAGAATTAGGTGATTTACATATATGAAGATGACCTGTTTCTATTGCTTCTGGTCTTTCTGTTGTTGTTCTACAAACAATAACTTTCTTATTAAAGAAACTCCCTTCTTCTTGTAATCCCCCACTATCACTTATTACTAACTTACATTTAACTAGAACATCTAATAATTCGGGGTGGGACAATGGATCTATTACTGTAACATTTGTTAAAATATGTTTGTGTTTTTGAACGTTAGGGTTAGGATGGATTGGTAAAATAAATTCTAAATTAGGATTTTCTATGGCTAATTCATTTATTTTAGTAAACCATTCACCCATCCAATAATGGTTTTCTCTCCTATGCATTGTTACTAATATTTTATTAGTATATTCACATTTATCTTTATAAGCAAGTAGATTATCTAATACTGTATTGCCTATCACATAACATTCCCCATTTGTATGTTCATTGATTAAATTTTCTTGTGATAGTTTAGTAGGACATAAATTAATATCTGAAATTCTAGCTATCATTTGTCTATAAGCTTCTTCGGGGTAAGGATGATCTAAATTATAACTTCTTAATCCTGCCTCTAAATAATAAATTTTCAATTTTCTATTATAAGCTGCTAATGCACACCCAAATGCAGATCCAGTATCACCTTGTACTAATACACTATTAAAATCTCCAATTGGAAATTGTAACATACAATCTGATATAATTTGGTCTAATCTATTATCAGAATGTGACATATTAATTTTAAAATCTACATCAATATCATTTAATAAATCAGGATGTTGTCCTGTAAATAATAGATTATATTGGGATTTGTCTAATATTTTAACTAAAGGTTTAACCTTTAACCATTCTGGTCTAGTACCAAAACATATTAAAATTTTATTACTTTTCATTTACTAATTTCCAACCTTTTAATCGTTGTTCTCTAAAATATTGATTTGTTAATTGTTTTTGTTGATCTCCTGATCCCCATAAAGAATTTTTTCCTCCATACTCACTACCCTTCAAACTACCCCACATTTCTTTATCATTTGGTGGGTGAGGAGGTACATAAGTTTTTATACCTAAATATTTTTGTAATGCATATGAAAAATGCATATCTTCTCCACACGTTTTATAGATAGGATTAGGTAATTCTCTCCAAAAAGTTGACAACCATTCTCTTTTAAAGAACCAAGCATGTCCAACTAAATCAACTTCAATAGGTCTAATATTATTATGAGTCCAACCAAACCTTAAATAATGTTCAAAAAAGGATGAGTGTTCAGGAGATGCTGGGATTGAATATAAATGACCTGAAGTACCTAATAAACCTTCATGGGTTTTCATTGTATTTAAACAATTTTCAAACCATTTCGAACCTGGTACAGTATCATCATCGAATATACAAACATATTCTGTATCTACATTTAAAGCGAATGCAAATCTAGCCCAAACCCCATAGTTATGGTTATTTAAGGCTGTTGGAATTTGTGCTGCTATATCATAATTAATTTCAAAATCATCACCAGGATAATTATACCATAATAAAACATTTTCTGCTTGCACTGTTTGGTTATGTAAAGCATCTACTTGTTCTTGTAGATTCTCAGGTCTTTTATAACCATTTAATATTGCTGTTATTTTTCCCATTATATAGTCTCGTAGAATTCGTTTTGCTTTTCTTGTCTTCCTATATTTTTTGGATGATATAAAGCATATTTTTCTTCTGCTGGTAAATTAGCAAATTTAGTATAACCTTTTAATTGTTCATGAACAGGTTTTATCCAATATATATTTTCATCATTTCTATAAATCCTCATTTGCCAATCTGGGAAGTTTACCCAACCACTATCATCAACTCTCCAACCCCATTTTTGAATATGAGATTCTGTAATTCCTGCTACAGTATTTACTCTAGGTACCCAATAAGCTTCTACATCTGGGTTAGATTCTAATATAAAAGGTAAAGCTTCTATTAAATATTCATTAGGTAATTCATCTGCATCTATTTGAAATATCCAATTACCATTACAATTCTTATTAAGATGATTTTTATGTTGTGCAAAATTTTTATTTAAATCATGAGATATAAGTTTATAATCAGTGAATGGTTTGCTTTCAAATATTTCGCAAACCTTAATTACTTCTTTAGTTGCATTCACATCCATCTGAACTACAACTTCATCTTCTTTTCTCTTATATTCAAATAAGAATGTTAGTAATTTTTCTATTTCTTTATGCTCATTGCATACAGTAACTGCGTAACTAATTTTCATATCTTTTTATTCAGGTAATACTCCAATATATGAAAGAGCATCCATATATCCACGTTCTCTATCAAATGATTTTAAATTTTCCATATCCATTCTATACTTATAATACTCCCCAGATTTACCAGGAATAGGATATTTTATTTTTTCTTCTTCTTTAACTTTAATTGCTTTTACTGCTGCCCAAACCCAATTATTTTCGCCAGTACCATTAGCAAACACCATTCCTAGTTCTGGTTGGTTAACAGTATTAGGTACCCAAACAAGTCCTGTTTTTGGATCTGTCCAAGATAAATCTTTATATAATTCAGGAAGTGTTGATAATTGTTCTTCATAAAAATCCGAACCTGGAGTCATTAAAGTATTAGTCCAAAACCCACAGGATAAACTAAAATAATTAGTTATATTGTCATTAATTTCTATTTTATAACATAAATCCCCTCCACTTTTAGGACAATTTATTATTTCATCATATTCCATATCTATACTTTTTTTAATTTTGGTATTTTTAATTTAGGGAGAGAAGGTTTTGGTGTTGATTTATCAATTCTTTTTAATTTAGGTAAAGCTAGTTTAACTTTTTCAGGTAAATTAACATTAGTTTCTAATATCTCTTTAATTTTATCTTTCATGTTTTTAAATGAAAAATTATTTCTACTAAAATATCCTTGTCTTTTAGCTCTTTCTGCCCAAAATTTATAATTTTCAAATACATCCTTATAAGATCTATGTATTTCTGTTGGGTGAGGTTGAAACCATTTTGACTCAGCAATAATCATATCTTTTTGTTGAACTGAAGGATGGACATTAGTTAATTGTCCTTGAAGTAGTAAAGTAAAATCATTTTGTAAAAAATCTAATTGCCCTGACCATCCGGAACATATTATAGGTTTATTAACTAAACTAAACTCTAATAAAGGTCTACCAAACCCCTCTCCTCTAGTATGAGAAACCATAGCTTTAACTTTTGGGTGGTTATATAATTCATTCATTTCTTCATTAGAAAAACTACCATGTAAGACATAAACATTAGGTAAATTTCCTTGACATAACCTACGAACTACATCAACCTTTCTCATTATTTCTCTTCTATCCATATAAGAGTTATTTACTCCACAAGTTTTTAAGATTAATGCTGGTTTTTTCTTTTTATTCTTAAAAGTTTCATAAAAAGATTTAATAGTTACACCTAAATTTTTTCTATCCTCACCTAATTCACCTTGCATCCAATGTCCCACAAATAAAAATGCAAAATCTTCAGGAATTGAATTAATATCTTTTACTAAATTTAATTCAGTAAATTCTGATTTTTTTAAAGGTTTATATATATCTAAATCAGCTCCTTCTAATAATACTTTTATGGGTTTTTCTAATTGTATTACACCTATCTTTTGATTAGTGTTTTGATCCATCTTATCAAATTTTGAATGTAAAAATACGTGTTTTGAATGTTCTGATGAGACCACATTAATATCCATTCTATTCATCCCTTCAATCCAAGGTGCAGCACATAAAGTAGTTTCTATTCCAGCTGTAAATCCTATATTATATTTCCCTACTCGTTGAAATTCATTAGGAACAGTAATCTGAGCCCAGATATCTGGTTGTGCAGTCATCTGATGTATTATATGTTTTTCTAGAAATTTCCACTCAGGATTATTTTCAATAAACCCAAAGGCAGTATTCCCCCACCTCTGAGATAATATTTTAATATCATATTTATCTAACTCTATTATTGATTTAACTAAATCTCTTGATCTTGCTCCATATCCACTATATGTGTCAATTGGGCAACTTATAACAAATGTATTTTTCATTTAATAAACTAATTTATGTGGTAATATTCTTTTTTCATAATCTGTATCCTTTAGGAATTCATATTTTTCTCTAGGTTTCCATGTTGAGAATAAATTATCCATACTATCAAGAATCTTTTTAGCCATTTTTTCAGAAGTAAAACCAGCTTCTTCTCCTCTAGCCCAATCATATCCTTTTTTCCCTATTGTTTTTCTTTCACTTTTACTCATCTTATATAATTTCATAATTTGATCTGTTACATCATTAATATCATGATGATCATCATATATATAAGGTGTAGGAGGAGAACCAACTAATGTACTTGATTTAGTATAAACAGGTAATGCCCATTCACCATGTTTTTTATATTTTCCATGATGGTTAGATGGGAATTCATCATTAAATTCAATCCAATTACCTTCTTCATCTTCAAAACGCATTTGATCTTGCATTCCCCCTGTAACTGCAGCAATAAAAGGAGTTCCTGTTAACATAGCTTCAGTTAAAGATAATCCCCAACCTTCAGCATTCGATATTTGTATTACTCCATCTGCAGAATTATAAAACAAATTCATTTCTTCTGTAGTTAATTTATTATGTAAAATTCCAACTCTACAGGTTTCAGGAGGACACATATATTCAATTACAGCATTTAAATCTGTACCATGTTCAAAAATAGGTTCTGTTTTTAATGTAAGTTGGCATTTTTTAGCTTCTTCAGGTGTAAGTTGATCTGTAAATAATCTGAAAGCCATTATGATATTAGATACTTGTTTTCTTCTAATATTTCTAGAATTATAAACTAGATGGAAATTATTATCTTCTTTTAATCCTATATTCTTTTTAAATCTTACTAAATCAGGAGAATCTTCTTCTAAGATATCAAATATTTTAGAATTTAACCCATGAGGTATATATTTAAATATTTTATTCTTCCCTTTATCTCCTAAAACTAATTTATTAATATTAACTGTTTGTTTTGAAATACCTAATAGTAAATCACAAGATTCATAATATTCCTTATTATACATTGGAGCTGGATAATTATCCCATATGTTAAGATAAATTATAGGTATACTACATCTTATTTCATTCTCAGCAGTAAATAACCATGAAAAATATCTAGGATCTGTAATTAAAAATAATGCATCTGGTTTTTCTCTTGCTATTACTGATCTTAATACATTCATATCTCCATATCCCTGAACTGGGTACATCATTAAGTAAGGGTCATCAATATTAACTAATTTTTCTTTTTTAATTTCATCACACATATCAACAACTTTTCCTTGTTCAGGATGTTCAACAGCACCTGCCATTTGAACCCAATTATATTTATGTATAGTATTTAAAACAGTTTCTCTACCTACTTGAGCAACCCCAGAATGAACTCTAATATCGTCTGTTATAAGAAGTATTTTCTTTCTATCTTCTTGTTTTATAAAACCTTCTTTCATATTTAATTATTGATTAATTTCTAAATTATTATGGTTGTGTATTTTCTTTCTAAAATCTTCATCCGTAAGATATAAATGAATAGCCCTATCAGATAACTTCTGAAATGAGAATTTACGTCTTACACATTCAATTTTAAAATTTTCAAATAAATTACTTTTTACTTTTACACTTGTTAGTGTCATGTTTTTTTTATCAGCCATTGTTTTTTGTATTGGTTTATATTTGTCTATACGTATATGTGGATTATAAATTCTTGCCAGGGACATTACATAATTTTGCATCTTCTTTAAAAGGGCAAAAGTGGCAGTTCCACTTCGACGGTCTTGGAACGTGAAGTGTTTCTCTGTATCCTGTATAGTCAAATGCTTCATTTATAAATTCATTTAAAATTTTAGTTGCCTTATTAGTTTTATTTTTTCCTGATGCTGGTGAGAATGTTTGTATTCGTTTTTGAGGATATTCTCCATCTTCATATACTTTTCTTCTAACAATTAGGAACTCAATATCAATACTTTTTTCTGCTAATCCAAACTGTTCTGAAAAGAATTTTTTATACAATACTAATTGAAAATGTTTTTCCTCATCTTTTTTTGCCCATTTATTCCACCCTTTAGTACTTGTTTTTATATCGATTATTTGAAAGGTATCTGTTGGTTCATGGTATAATACAACATCCAAGAAGCCGTTGTATATAACGTTTTTATACGCGTTATTAGGCACAATTGATATGGGTATCTCACAACCTACTAAAAACCATCCTTTTTTACCAAAATATTTACCTTTATGTTTTTTAAAATATCTTAATATTTGAATTCCATCATTATAAAATTCTCTTATTTCTTCTGATGAACTAAAATGTTGATTATTGTTTTTCTTATATTGGGTAAGATATTCTTCCCTTAACTTTTCTTCTAATAATTCTTCTATATTTTCTCTATCTGCTGCTGCCCCACTTTTTTCATACATTATATCTAAATAATATTGTATTACTTCATGAAATGCTGTTCCAAATACAGTATGAATACTAGGAGATTGCTTTTTATGACCTTCTTTATATTGAAGAGCCCATTTTTGGGGGCAACTCCTAAACATTGAAAGTTGAGAATAAGAAATATTTTTCTGATATCCAAAATTAATTGGTTCAGGTTTATAATTCCTAATTATTTTAACTATTGGGGGTATTTTCTTAGCCAAGACATTATTTTTTCCACTTATTGCGCCCTACTAATAACCCAATAATTCCATAATTAGCAATGTCTATAAAAGTATCCTCCATTCCTTCACCTTCAACAAATGCTCTACCATTAATTAGTAAATTCTTTAATCTACTAATTTTATCTGTTAACCTAATACATAACCCAGTTAGAGAAAATGTTTTATCATTTTCATTATTTAATATGTCTCCACCTAAAGCTATATTATTTAACCCATAATCCATATGTTTAGCTGCAAACATAACATACATTTCATTACTTATTTTTTTAAATTCTTCGGATAATTCTGGGTATTCTTTTTCAAATATTTCTACTATTTGGTCTTTATGAATTTTTTCCATAATGTCTTTCTAATGTTTCTAAAACATCTTCAGCTTCAGCTAATGCTCTAACTGCTTCCTCTGCATTATTATAAAAATCACTTGTTGAATGATCACCTATACCTGCAGGATTTTTTGTTAATAATTCTAATGTTAGTAATGCTCTTTCTCTTTGGGCTTCAAAGGTTTTTTCAAGCATTTTTATTACTCTATATTGTGCCATATTATAATTTTTTGATTAGTTTTTTAATTTCTTTATTGTTCATACCTAATTTAATAAGAATTTCTTTAATATCCTCATTATTTAGTAAATTTATGTACTCATTTGCCTCTACAAAACTACATTCAAAGTATTTTACCATAGGTTCTAATATTTCTTTTGTATTTTGCTTTGTTTTTGATTTAATATATCTCAAAAACATTTTTTTTTTAGGAAGCATTTCACGATAAAAATTATAAATTCCTTTTTTATCTGTTGGAGAGAATTTCTGTGCTAAATTAGCAATTTCTATATAACCCTGATACATTGATACAAATCTATGTACCATATAAGCATTAAAATTCTCCCAAGCTCCTTCCTCAAAACTATCTAAACTTGACTTTTTATCAGTAAGTTCATTTAGCCATTCAAAAATATTTTTAGGATTTAACAAGGACATCCTTATATTCCTCTCTTAATTCTTTCGGAAGTGAATCTTCTAAAATGTTTCCTGTTTCAGGATCATAAAAAACTGGTATGGGCATAACAGCATCTGAGTCAGTTCCTGTTACGAATTTAGATACTTTACGTAATAAAGCTCCTTGTTGCCATATTCTCCCTCCATCTTCTGTTTCAATAGGGGTTGTGTTTTTTAAATCAATGTTTGGTTGTTGCATTCCATTTTGCATAATTAATAATTTTAAATAATATTTGGTTTAATTGTTTCTATAATTTTAGATATTAAAGCCATACAATTCACTTCTTTATCTATTCTGAAATTTGATTGGTATGAGTATTCATTTATATAATATGCTATCATACCTTCTTTTCCAGGAGCATATTCACTACTATTATCGTAAAGAAAACGATAAAATCCTTCAAAATCTTTAACATTAGAATCTGCTATTATTTGTCTAATTGTTCTCCAATTTGGTTTTTTTGTTTTTAATTCTCCTAATATTTGATCTTGATAATTACTTCCTATTAGTGTATCTGTATCTAATTTTAATGTGTTATTTACGGTAGATACCTGTATAGTATTAAGCATTTTACGTACATCAGGGTAATTGTTATTTATAATAGTTTCTAAATCATTTACACTACATTTAATTTTTTCTTTATTTAAAACTTTCATTAAATGGTTAACAATTTCTAATTTATCTGGAGGGATTATTTTTAATGTTTGGCATCTTGATTGTAAAGGATCAATAATTCTTTCTAAATAATTACAAGTTAATATAAATCTAGTTGAACGTGAAAAGGTTTCAATGACATTTCTTAAAGATGCTTGAGCCATTATAGTTAAAAAATCTGCTTCATCTAAAATAACAATTTTTATTGATTTGAAAGACATTGTACTAGCAAATCCTGATACTTTATCTCTAATAGTTTCAATTCCTCTTTCATCAGAAGCGTTAATATATAGTAGATCACAATCAACATTTTTAGCAATTAATTTAGCTAATGTAGTTTTTCCAGTTCCTGCCGGACCATAAAATAATAAATTTTGAATATCATTTTGAGTAATATAACTTTTTATAGTATTTTTAATACTTTTATTTCCTACATAATTATCTATATTAGTAGGTCTATATTTTTCAACTAGTAAACTATGTTCTTTCATAGTGTAAATATAATAACTTTTGTTATAAATTCCAAATTATCTTCCTTGTCTAAATTCTCCATACATACTAAATTCTTTTGGTTTGTCTGGAACTATTTCCTCTTCATGAGATTGAATTGCATATAATTTGCTGTCTAAAGGAGCTAATCTAAACTCACAAGCTATACCTGTATATTTAAAATGGGCTTCTAAAGCATCAGTTAAAGTATCATGTACTACTTTTTTCTTATCATCTACTAAAACCCACTTGTCTCCAGGTGGTACTCTAGTAGCAATAAGTTTATTATGTTCTGTTATTTTAGTTTCTGTCATATTACATTCCCATTCCCATCATTGATGGGTCTAATTGTGGTTGATTATTTTCTTCTTTAGGTTCATCAACTACAATACATTCAGTTAATAATACAGTTCCTGCTACTGCAGCTGCATTCTCTAGTGCTGTTCTAGTTACTTTAGTTGGATCAATAATACCTGCTATTTTTAAATTCTCAACTCTTTTAAGACTAACATTATAACCCAACCATGAATCCTTTATTTTACCCTTTTCTTCTAAATTAGAATCAACTAATTGGTGTTTTCCTATCATTTGAGAATCAACTGAATCTTTACCAGCATTAACTAATATTTGTTCAAAAGGTTTTCCACAAGCTTTGTAAACAATGTTTCTTCCTATACAATTTTTACATTTTGTCATTAAAGGTATTACTTCTCTTGCATATAACAATGCTGCTCCTCCACCAGGGACAATACCTTCTTCAATTGCTGCTTTAGTTGCATGCAAAGCATCATCTACTCTATCTTTTTTCTCATTCATTTCTGTTTCAGTATAACCTCCAACATGAATAATTGAAACACCACCTGCCATTTTAGCTAATCTTTCTTGTAATTTTTCTATTTCAAAATTAGAATCAGATTTATCTATTTGAGTAGTTAATTCTTCTAGTCTTTTTTTAACTTCTTCTTCATCTCCCTTTCCATCAATGATTGTTGTTTTTTCTTTAGAAATAGTTACAGTTCGTGCCTCCCCAAACCACTCCCAAGAAAATTTATCAAGTTTCATTCCTTTATCTTTATCAAATACTATACCCCCTGTTATAGATGCAATATCTTCTAAGATAAGTTTTCTTCTCTCACCAAAATCTGGAGCTTTAACTGCAGCTACTTTGATAGTACCTCTAGCTTTATTTACAATAAGAGTTGCTAATGCTTCACTATCTACATCTTCAGCTATAATTAATAATGATTTATTAGTATTAGAAACAGCTTCTAACATTGGTAATAAATCTTTTACTTGTGATAGTTTTTGGTTTAAGATTAAAATGTATGGGTCTTCTAAAGTACAAGTCATTGTACTATTATTAGTAACAAAATAATGTGATAAATATCCTCTATCAAATTGCATACCTTCAACTGTTTCTAAATAAGTATCTCCAGTTTTAGATTCTTCTATATGTACTATCCCTTCAACCCCAACTTTATCTATTGCTGTAGCAATTAATTTTCCTACCTCAATATCATTATTAGCGGAAATAGTTGCTATTTGTTCTAATTGATTTTCATCTGAAATATCTTCAGAGATATTTTCTCTTAAATTTTCAACAACATTTTTAACTGCTTTATCAATTCCTCTCTTAATAGCAACTGCATTTGCCCCATTAGCCAAATGTTGTAAACCATCTTTAATCATTTCTCTTGCTAATAAAGTTGAAGTTGTTGTACCATCTCCAGCTTTATCTGCTGTTTTAACTGATGCTTCTCTAACTAGATTTACTCCTAAATTTTCTACAGGATCACTTATTGATATATGTTTTGCAACAGTTACTCCATCTTTAGTAGATATAGGTGATTGATTGGATCTTTCAATCACAACATTTCTACCATTGGGTCCTAGAGTTGATACAACTGCATTAGCTAATGTATCGATTCCTTTTACTAGTTTATCTCTCCCCTCAGGGCCAAATTCTATAATTTTACTCATTGATTTTATTTTCTAAGTTATTAAATTCTTCTTCACTAATTAATTCATCATCATTAAGTGGTTCAGTTTCAGCTAAAGCTTCACCAATATTAACTTCTTTTTTTAATTTTGCTAATATTTGGTTTTCAGGACCAACATAATAATCTTCTCCCTCATATTGTAATTTTGTAAAACCTTGTGTAGGTAATACAACTATATCTCCAATCTTACTTATTGTAGAGATAAATTCTCCAGAAATAGTATGTTGACCCGGGCCTACTGCTACTACTTCTCCTTTTTCATTTTTGTCTTTTCCCATATCAGGAACTACAATTGAACCATACTTTGTTTCTTCTGTTTCAATTGGTTTAACTATAACAGCGTTAAATAATGCTTCTAAATTCATATTGCAATTTTTTCTTTAATATTTTTTAAACTTTTTTTAATTTCATTCCACTTATTTAAGTATTCTTGAATAGATGAATACTTTTTATTTTTGACATTAAGTTGAGCTTTCATAATTGCTTCTAATGCCGAACCAAAATCACCATAATGGCCTATTGGTTTTTCATAATTTTTTCCTTCACTACCTTCTGCTAAATACTTTTTTTGAGGTGTAATAACCTCATATGCAGTATAGCAATATGCATCTTTACCTATAAAATAAGGTTCTAGTAAATCATCTTTGATAATAGTCATATAACTTTTTTTTTAATTATTAATATAATATACGAAAAATTTTTTAGTAAACCAACCTAAAGGGCGCGTTTGGTTAGTTAATTTTTAAAACTTTTGGCATAGCTTCTTTAGCAAATGGGATAGTCACAATTAGTAAACCATCATTAAAATTAGCTGTTGCTTTTTTAAGGTCAAACTTAGTTCCTACTTTATATCCTAAGTTAAAAGAACGTTTTGCAATTCCTCTATGAATATAATTTCGGGAAGGAGTATCTGGTGTTTTCTCCTTATCATAATTAAAGGTGATCATGTCTCCTTCTAATTTAACTTCAATGGCTTCTTTAGGAATGCCAGTACAAGCTAACTCAAAAGTTAAACCTATATCATCTTCAAAAATATTAATTGGGTATTGTTGTTTGGCTTCAGTAGCCGGAACGAATTGGGTGTTTGTATCGAATAAATTTCGAAATAATAGGTCAAACGGATGGTGTGACCTCTCTAAAAAATGTGTACTCATATCACTTTGTTTTTATGCTGTCATTAAGATCAGCGGTTAATAAATAATTTAAAACTTGCGCCCTTAGGTCAATTTATCATACATATGTGGCATCTTCTTTTCTTACCATATAGTATAAAGTCTTTATATCTTCTGATTGGAATTCTAATTTCATAAATCCTTCTTCTGTTAATGAAAGTTTACCACTTTCTAAGTCTTTATTTGCTGCTAATATATTTTTAAATGAATCAGAATTAAATGGTAATTTTAATTCTTTATTTATAGTTATATTTTCATCTACAATATATTTAATTTTATTTGAAAAATTATTTAAATCTCCAAATGCAAATTGCACTATAGTACCCCTATCTGGGTCTTCTTCAGTACTAATCATTACATCATTTATATCAGTTAATGCACTTTTAGCTTTAATAAAATTAGTTACAATTTCAGGTGTTAAATCAATTATTACATCATACTCAGTAGGGAAATTAATTGTTCCTCTTTTTGGAACTAATAATGAATCTGCTAATGAATATGCTACATTAAATGAATTATCTTGAATATGTAATTTTGAAAAAACTTTATGTTCTTTCTCTAAAGTAAGTAATAATTCACCATTAGTAACTGATATTAGTTTATTTAGTTGAGCTGTATCGAAAATTGCAATTTCACTATCCTCAACAGGAGATACTTCACACATTAAATCACCAGCTATATCTTTATTTTCTGATGTAAAACTAATACTTAATTTATTATTTTCTGTTATCCATCTTACAGATTGAACTAATCCATTTAAATAATATTTTGATATTATTGATTGTAACTTTGATTTATTTATCATTTTATTGTTTTTTAATCCACTTATTATCTGAGTCTAATGTTACTTCTCCTACAAATAATTGATCCCAATACTCAGGTTCAATTAAAGATAAAAATAATATTTCATCTTCTCTTTGATAGAGATAGTATGTATGTCCTTTAATAGGAATAAAGCTAAATTCAGATTTATTAACTAATTCATTCCATTTATATAAAGCTATAAGATTTGCATATTCTTCTTTTAATTCTATAAATTTAGTAGATAAATAATTGTTTATATCTACTGATTGTTGAGCTACCCACGCATTGGTGTTTGGTATGTCTATTTTAGGAGCAGCTACACTATCACCATAAGGCATAATTGCTTTTTCCTCTGCAAACATATCTGGTTTTTCTTTATTCTTAGCCATTTTAAAAATTGAAAAATTTATTTCTATGGGGGTTTAAACTTAATGACCAACCTAAATCATTATAAAACCCTTCTAATTTATTTAATAATATACTGTCAAATACTTTTTGTTTATCAGCATATTTCTCGATGAATGTACGAATTTCTTTTGGTATATCATAGTCTAGAAAAGCAATTGCTTCAATTCTATATGGGTTATTTTTAAGATAAATCCATTTAATTTTTTCTCCTTGAGTAATATAATTATATTTTTTATCAAGTTTCCAAAATCTTAATAAATCATTATAAATAATTGCTGCTTTAACTGCTGCTGGGGCTCCTTTTCCTATTGATGAAAACATTTCTCCAGCTCTAGCTTTACGTTCAGTAAATTTATTTAATTTTTTAACTGCTTGTGGGTTACCAATCTTTTCAATAGGTATCTCTCCACTTAATATTTTTCTTCTAAATTCCAATAATTGAGAATCTATTTCATGTTTAGGTACACCTTTAAGTACTTGTTCTAAGCAACTTTTGAAAAATTTACCAAATACAGGGGGGAAATTAGCTTTTTTAAATTCTAAACCTTTAACATCTAATGATTCTTTTTCAATTCCTTCTTGCTTAGTAATCCACTGTGCATAACGTCTAGTTGCTCTAAAGTAAGCTGATCTAATTACACATTCAGTTTTCATTTCTAATCTATGAGTAGTAACATTAAAACAATCTTTAGCTAATCTATCATAGTCTTCAGTGATAATATCTTGATATTTAAGTGCTTCTTTTTCTAAGGCATTATCTTTTTCTTTTTCTGACATTTCATCAAAGTTGGGATATAAATGTCTTAATAAAGGTTCAGCATTAAAATAATTAGAATCTGTATCAACATAAGCACAATAATTTGTATCACCTGGATCACAAATCCACCAAGGAGTATCTTCTAAATGCTTCATCTTTTTTCTTTAATAATTTTATTCATATGTCTATTAGCGCATAGAGCACTTTCTTGGATAATACGCTGACCACTTAATGTAATGGCTTCAGATAACACT
>CAACVF010000002.1_pt1 | contig 48057 bp, 56 predicted proteins | sample 2381781 | NCBI WGS metagenome assembly CAACVF01 (sample SAMEA5211967, study PRJEB30684) | marine metagenome | biome: Marine; feature: Epipelagic; material: Water | collected 2015-10-15 | depth 60 m | reverse complement strand
GACAGGGTATACAAGGAAGACAAGGTATACAAGGTATACAAGGTACAATTGGTACAGGATTAGTTGTAAACAATAATGCAGCTAATCGTATGATTACTGGTACTGCTACAACAAATGAAGTTGATGCTGAAACAAATTTAACATATGATGGTAGTACAGGTAATATGGCATTTTTGGGTACTGCGGACCAATTACAATTTCAGGGAGGTGCAGGAGGAGGAAATGAAGGAATTACTTATAACTCTACCGCAGGAAGTAATAGATTTGGTTTAGTTTTCCCAGGTTCAAACGTTGTTGCATTAGCAAGTAGAGGAGTAAATGGTACTGTTCAAATAAGAGCTAATACTTCAACTGGAGGATCAGGTGGTGAAGTAACAGTAATGACTATAGAAGATGATAATGTACAAATTAATGCAGGTGGGTTAGGAGTAGGTACTACAGGTGTTACTACTGCTGGGTTAATTAGAGCTACTAATGATGTTATAGCATATTACTCATCAGATGAAAGACTAAAAACAAACATTTTACCTATACCTAATGCTTTAGATAAAGTAGGAATGTTACGTGGTGTTACTTTTGATTGGAAAGAATTTGAAGCTAATAAAAATAAAGAAATTCATGCTAATGAAGGATCAGATGTAGGAGTTATAGCACAAGAAATAGAAGCTGTATTCCCTAATTTAGTAGAAACAAGAGATAATGGATATAAAGCAGTTAAATACGATAAATTAGTAGCTGTATTAATTGAAGCTGTTAAGGAGTTAAAAGAAGAAATAGATGAACTAAAAAATAAATAAGTTATGACAGTAGTATCTCTTTCTGGATCAGCAAATCATATAGATAATTTATATCCTAATTATACTTACAACCATACATCTAATGTTTCATTAATGAATTCTGCTAATATTGTTGGGTTAAATTGTGCATTTCCAGATTCAGGATTTCCAAGAGGAAATTACTCACAATCTTACCTTAATGGTTATACTACTGGTCCCTCAGGAGCAAGAGAAACATTGGAAATGGCTAGGGTAATGAAAAGTGGCCAGACTAATACAGATGAGGCTCTTTGTAATTCTTATATTGTCACTTATGCAGGAAATTATATCGTTAGAGCTTTTAAAAATAGTACACAAGTTTATAAAAATGGTTCACTAGCAGGAACACTAACAACGGCAAAATCATCAACATTATCCTTAGTTTCTTTGGCTGTTGATGATGTTATAACAGGACTTAACCCAATTGTTTTATCCAACACAACATACCCAGGTATGCAAGGAATTTATACTGGTTATGCTGGTTATGCTTTTTCAACTAGAAGAGATAGAGCTACTCTAACTTTTAGAGTATTTAATATATCCGCTGAAGATTGTAGGTATACTATAAGATATACTACAACTAGTGATTCAAATGTTACTAGTACGACCCTAGCACAAGAAGGTACTATTACTTCTGGAGGTTCGATATCATACGCAACAGCTACTACTGCAAATTATTATATTCAAACTGATGGGTTATGTGTTGCTCATGTGGGCCAAGCACCTTCTAATGATGTTCGTATGTTATACCCTATGACAGAAGCAATGTTATATGGATTTTTCTCTCAAGATGGTCATACATTTGCAACCAATAATCCAGAAGCAGCAAGGCAAAATAGTGGAGGAGGTTATGAAATTTACGGAAGATCAACTGATGCTACTTCAGCTCTTATTGCTTCACCTAGTACTGGAAATAATAATTTTTATGCCTCTGATGGTGTAGCTACAACAATTAAAGGTGGTGCTTATTTTTCAGGAGACGCATGTACTCTCTTCTTAAATGGATTTGTTGGAATGACCCCTAATGCAGCTTCAACACGTACTCTGATGGCTGCAGAATCTCAAGCAGATGGGAATGGTAGTGAAATGACTACTTTTACATCAACACCAGCACATGGTAGAGCTTGTTTGTTTAATAATTTTGCAGCTTGGGTGGCTTTTGTTGGGGAAGGTTATTCAGGATCAGCACCCTCTCCTGGTAATTATGGGGATGTAATTATGAGATTTAATAGTTCAAATGCACTTCAAGCTTCTTCAGGCTTTACGGGACAAAATACAACAAGTCAACCTAATAAAAAAGCTTATTTTGGAAATGGTTCTGGAACTGGAACATATGCTAGTGCGGGAGATTGGTTTTATTGTACAGTTGCAGTTCAAGGTTATCATGATGCTGGTTCATCTCTTAAAGATGAAGCAAATTGTATTATGACTAATGATGTAGATTTACCAAGTTTAGGTTCTTCTTCTGACTTTTATTTTCCATATGGAGGTGGTACTGAAGAAGGTTATGAAAATTGTGATTTAGCTTGTGAAGGTGAACATGACCCAGGGTCTAATAACTTTACTATGTATTTTATATCACAAGGAACATTTCCTACTGTAGGAGATGTATGTTTTTCTACAAATGCTTTAGATACTCCTTTTAATGGACAAGATATATATTGGTATTTATCAGCTAAAGGAGCTGAATATTGCATACAAATAGGTTATGAAGGAATAGTTAAGGCTGTAACTACTTGTTAAATAATAGATTTTTCATTAAGTTATTATCGATTAACCCTATTTTTTCTATATTTATAACAAAAATATAATTATGGCTGTTATTCCAATTTATCCAGGTTCATCATCTTTTTTTCCAGGAGATACTCCCTTTGGATTTTATGATAACCAACTCGATTTTCAGGTAGATGCTGATAAGATAGTAGTTTATTGTGCAAGAAGATTAGGTTATCCTATAATGGATGTAGAATTACAAGATTTAAATTTTTATACTGCATTTGAAGAGGCAGTAACAACTTATGGTAATGAATTATATGCTTATAAAGTAAGAGAAAGTTATCTTTCAATTGAAGGATCCCCAACAGCTTCGAATTTAAATCATGAATTAATAACTCCTAATTTTGCTAGTGTAGTTAGATACTCAGAACAATATGGAGAAGAAGGAGGTGTAGGAGGAACTACTACATGGTATTCAGGTTCAGTTCCCGTAACAGCAGGGGTTCAGGATTATGATCTAAAAACATGGGCATCTGCATCATTAGGGTTAAACAATAATGATTTTATAGAAGTTAAAAGAGTATTTTTTGAGTCAAATCCTGCTATTGTAAAATTCTTTGATCCTTATGCAGGTACTGGTACAGGTATGATGAATATGATGGATACTTTTGGATGGGGTAATTATTCTCCTGCAATTAATTTTATGTTAATGCCAATTAGTTTTGATTTACAAAAAATCCAAGCTATTGAATTAAATGATCAGATTAGAAAATCACAATTTTCATTTGAATTAATTAATAATAACTTAAGAATATTCCCTATTCCTCGACAAAATGGACGTTTATGGATACAATATATAAAACTATCAGAAAGAAATAATCCTGTTTCTAAATACCCTAAAGGACAATATAATGTAACAAATGTTTCGAATGTTAATTATTGTAATCCTAATTATTGTGAAATTAATTCTATTGGAAGAAGTTGGATATTTGATTATACTTTATCTTTATGTAAAGAAATGTTGGGGTATATTAGAGGTAAATATACACAAGTACCTATACCAGGAGCAGAAACACAATTAAATCAAGCAGATTTATTATCAGCTGCAACAGATGAAAAATTAGCATTAATTACAAGATTAAGAGAATATTTTGATGAAACATCAAGAAGTAATTTATTAGCGGTTAAAGCAGAAGAAGCTGCATCACTACAAAAAATTGAAGCAGCAGTACCGTACCCAATTTATATAGGATAATATGGCGTTATTTGGAGGAGCAAGAGATATAAGTATGTTTAGAGGCATTAGTAGAGAACTAATGTGGGACATAATTGTTCAGGAATGTGCTCTTTATAAATTTAGGTTAGAAGAAACTAATGTTAATATTTATGGTGAAGCTGCTGAAGAAAAGTATTATGAAGCCCCAATGTTACTTAATGTATTAATTGATAGACAGGATCAAAACTTCCCTGAATCAAATTTAGGTGTTGATTTTACTGGAGGGCGTACATTTAGATTTTTAAGAGATGATTTAGCAGGAGTAGTATCTAATGGAACTGGTAAAATAGGAGTAATTGTTCCTGAAGTTGGAGATATCATATGGTATGAAAATGGGTATTATGAAATATATAATTTAATTAATAATCAATTATTCGTAGGAAAAGATCCAAAATATCCTAATAAAGATGATGATGGATATAATGCTTATGGAAATTATGATCTCCAAAATTTTGGATATGATGTATCAATAATAGCAGAAGCACATTATATACCAGCAGATAGAGTAGGAATTTCAGAAGAAAGATTAATATCAAGTATAAAACATGTCAAGTAAAGGAAGAAAAGTAGTACCAAAATCACAAAAAGAAATAAGTAAAGGAATGCACAATCCTTATTATAAGGAAGCAGGTAATCCTAATAATGCTGCTTATCAAATAACTGATAGAAGTAACCAAGTTTCTTTTAAAGGAGATACTGTTAAACCCTTTACTGTTGGGTTATATGATATAGATGAAACTATACTTTATTATTTTAATAATATAATTAAACCAACTGTAGTTCAAAACGGTAAAAGAGTTGAAGTTCCTGTAATTTATTCTGATTCTGAAAGATGGAACCAAATTCAAAAAGATGGATATTTTAGGGACAGAAAGGGAAGAATAATGATGCCTTTAATTACTTTTAAAAGAACTAATATTGAAAAAAATAGAAATATTACTAATAAATTAGATGCAAATTTCCCTAATAATTATAGAGTATATGAAAAATCTTATAGCAGTCAAAATGCATATGATAAATTTAATATATTAAATAATAGAAGACCTGTTAAAAATATGTACGCTGTAGTAGTACCAGATTATGTAACATTAAATTATGATTGTATAATTTCAACTTATTATATGGAACAAATGAATGGTATAATTGAAGCTATTAATTATGCATCAGATTCATATTGGGGTAACCCCGAAAGATATCAATTTAGAGCTAGAATTGATTCTGTAGCAACTAATGTTGAAATGCCTAGAGATCAAGATAGATTAGTAAAAAGTACTTTTAGTATAAAAATGTATGGATACATAGTACCCAATATACTTCAAAAAGATCTAGCATCTATTAAAAAATATAATAGTAAAGCAAAAATTTCATTTAATCCAGAAATGGTAAGTAATATAGATGATGTAGAAGCTCCTCGACCTAATAGAACAAACATTCCACATGGGGGTTATACTGAGTTTATAGATCCCCCTTCTACAAGAGTGCCTTCTAATAGGATTAACACTAATCGAGTACCTCCATCACCACCTCCTGAATAATGATTTTTATTTATTATTTTTAACTAAATTACTAATATGTATAAATGAAAATAAAATTAAATTAGTAACCAATAAATAAAAGTAATGTCAGAAGAAAAAGTTTTAACAGAAACGGAAATCAAACATATAAAAAAAGTTAGAGAGGATTTTCAAATTTTAATAGGACAGGTAGGAGAAGTAGAAGTTGGAATATTAAATCTTAATAGAAGAAAAAAAGAATTAGAAGGGGATTTGGAAAAAATCCAACAAGAAGAAAATAAAATAGCTAAAGAATTAGAGACAAAATATGGTAAAGGAAATATTTCTTTAGAAACTGGAAAATTTACCCCAATAGGGTAGTTTTTTAAAAAAAATACAATATTTATAATAAAATAAAATAACATAAAATGGCAGAAGTATTAATATCACCGGGTGTTTTAGCAAGAGAAAACGACCAATCACAAATAACATCACAACCAATACAAGCTGGTGCGGCAATTATAGGACCTACAGTAAAGGGTCAAGTAGATATTCCAAAATTAGTAACTAGTTATTCGGAATATGAAGCTGCTTTTGGTACTAATTTTTTAACAGGATCAGGAGCAGATTCTACAAATACTACATACTTTACCTCAATATCAGCATATAATTATTTTCAAAATGGAGGAACTTCATTGTTAGTAACTAGAGTAGCATCAGCTTCATTTTCACCAGCAACTTCATCGGTTGTTTCAACTGGATCTGCAGGAAGATTTACAGCTGCTCAAAAAGATATTTCTCCTTTTACTTTAGCTACTTTAGCTGAAGGAGATATAATGAATAGTATAGGTTCATTGAATGGTCCATATGGAACCCCTGATGGTGCTAATAATTCATTAGTATCAGGATCATCTGATAATTTTAGATGGGAAGTTACAACTTCAGATACTTCATCAGGACAATTTTCATTAATAATAAGACAAGGTAATGATACTGCAACATCAAAACAAGTAGTTGAAACTTATCCAAATCTATCATTAGATCCATTAGCACCTAATTATATTTCAAAAATTATTGGAGATCAAGTACAAACAGTAGCAGGAACTGCCGGAGCATATTATTTACAAACATCCGGATCTTATCGAAATGCCTCAAGAGTTGTAAGAGTAAGTGAAGTTGCTCTTAGAACACCAAATTATCTTGATAATGCAGGAGCTGCTAAAGCTGAATTTACAGCTTCAGTACCAGGAATATGTTCAGGATCATTTGGTAGTGCAGCAGGATTAAATACCCCAACATACAGAGTTGCTAATTATTACCAAAATATTGATAATGTAGATTCTCAAGGTTTACTAGGATCAGATTATTCAATAGGAATTAATTTATTAGCTAATAGAGATGATTTTAGATATAATTTAATCACAGCTCCAGGTTTAGTAGCAATAAATAGTACTACAGGAGCAGGTTGGACAACAATTCAATCAAATTGTGAAACAAGAGGAGATGCAATATTTGTTGGAGATTTAGTTAATTATAATTCTTCAATAACACAAGTAGTTGGAGAAGCAGCATCAGTAGATTCTTCATATGTAGCATCATATTGGCCTTGGTTACAAGTAATTGACCCAAATACAAGAGAATTATGTTGGGTACCAGCTTCAACAATGATACCAGGAGTTTATGCTTATAATGATAGAGCAGGTGAACCTTGGTTTGCACCAGCAGGTATTAATAGAGGAGGATTAGGAGCAGTTAATCAAGCAGAAAGAAAATTAACAAATACTAATAGAGATACTTTATATTCTGGAAAAATTAACCCAATAGCAACATTCCCTGGACAAGGAATTGTAGTATTTGGACAAAAAACACTTCAAACTAAAGCTTCTGCTTTAGATAGAGTTAATGTAAGAAGATTATTAATCACACTTAAAAATTATATTTCTCAAATCGCTGATACATTAGTATTTGAACAAAATACAGCAGCTACAAGAAATACATTCTTAAGTCAAGTTAACCCTTACTTAGAGTCAGTACAACAAAGACAAGGTTTATATGCATTTAAAGTTGTAATGGATAACACAAATAACACACCAGATGTAATTGATAGAAATGAATTAATTGGTGCTGTTTATTTACAACCAACTAAAACAGCTGAATTTATCTACCTAGACTTTAACATTTTACCAACTGGAGCTACTTTCCCGGCATAAAAATGAAAAACGATAATATTTATAATAAAATAAAATAAAATAAAAAATGGCAGTATTAGATCCCAACGAAATATTTTTCACAGCTTTTGAACCAAAAGTAGCTAATAGATTTATATTGTATGTTGATGGTATACCATCGTATATAATTAAAGGAGTTACGGGTATGGGGTTCGCGCAGGATGAAATTGTATTAAATCATATAAACACTTATAGAAAAGTAAAAGGTAAATTAAGATGGAATGATTTGACAATGGAATTATTTGACCCAATTACACCTTCAGGGGCTCAAGCAGTAATGGAATGGACAAGATTACACCATGAATCTGTTACGGGTAGAGATGGTTATTCTGATTTCTATAAAAAAGATCTTACAATTGATGTATTAGGTCCTGTAGGAGATGTAGTTTCTGAATGGATTATTAAAGGTGCATTTATTAAAGATGCTTCATTTGGAGATATGAATTGGGATGATGATACTACTGTTATGAATATTTCATTAACAATAGGAATGGATTATTGCGTATTAAATTTCTAAAAGAAAATTCACAAAATTTACATTTAAGCTTGGCGTTTGTCAAGCTTTTTTGTATGTTATATATGTATAATAAAATTAAGTTATTAATAAATAAGAATTATGTCTGAAAATAAGTTTAAATTTCCAACAGAAGAAATAGATTTACCCTCAAAAGGATTATTATATCCAGAAGGTCACCCATTAAAATCAGGTAAGATTGAAATGAAATATATGACTGCTAGAGAAGAAGATATTTTAACTAATCAAAATTATATATCTAAAGGTATTGTATTAGATAAATTACTAACAGCATTAATTATTACTGATGTAAAACTTGAAGATTTACTTATTGGTGATAAAAATGCTATTTTAATTGCTGCCCGTATTTTAGGGTATGGTAAAGATTATAAAATTTCTTATAAAGGTCGAGAACATATAGTAGATTTAAGTGAGCTTAGAAATAAAGAAATTGATGAAAAATTATTTAAAAATAATGAAAATAAATTTGATTGGGAATTACCACATTCTGGGACTAAACTAACATTTAGACTTTTAACTGATGGTTTAGATAAACAAATTGAAGAAGAAATTAAAGGTATTAAAAAAGTAAATAAATCAGCATCACCCGAATATTCTACTAGAATGAAATTTTTAATTACCTCTGTAGAAGGTGATTCTTCAGGTAAGACTGTTAGAGATTTTGTTGATACTTATCTTTTAGCCAGAGATGCTAAAGCTCTTAGAGATCATGTAATAAAAATACAACCCGATATAGAGTTAAAAACTCAAATTACAAATGAGTATGATGAGCTTGAAGAAGTAGATGTTCCAATTTCTTTAAATTTTTTTTTCCCTGACGCCTAGGGAAGCATTAGATTATAGAAGTAATTTATTTACATCCATCCACGAAATAGTTTTTAATGGAAAAGGAGCTTATGATTGGCATACAGTTTATAATATGCCCATATGGCTTAGAAATTTTACATTTAAAAAATTAAAACAATTTTATGATGAACAAGAAAAATCAAATAATACTTCTAACAATAATATAGATTTAGCAAATCCTGATAAATCTAAAATTCCTTCCAAAAGAACGGTATCACCCCCATCATATATAGCAAAAGCATCGAGAAAATAATTTTTTCCAATATTTATAATAAAATATTACTCAATGGCCCTTGATCCAAAACAATTTAAAAAAGACCTTGCGGAACTTAATAAACTCTATAAAGAATTAAAAAGAGAATCCAAAGGTGTAAATGACTTCTCCCAGGGGGCAAAAGGAGCTGAACAAATGGCAATTTATCTTCGTGAAGCAAAAGCTGAAGTAGCCGAATTAAATACTACATTTTCTGATACTGTTGATTTTATTAATAATATTGGTAAAGAATTTAATAAGGGATTTAATAATCCCCTTAAGGAAGGAACAAAGTCATTTAAAACATTAAGAGGTCTTGCATCTGATTTAGAAGATGATATGCTTGGTATTGTTGATCTTGAAAAAAAACAATTATTAAATATACAAAAGAAAGCAAAACAAGAAAGGGTTGTCCATGATAGAATAATTCAACAACTTAAAGAGAAAAAGAAATTATCTGCAGAGGAACAATCTCTTTTAGCTAATTTAGAATCTGAAGTAGATGTAACTAAAATAATTCTTGATCAAACTGAGAAAAGATTAGAACAAGAAGAGAAAATTGCTAAAACAGCAGGTATAACAGGTGCTATATTTAATAGTTTATCTAAAACTTTAGGAAAAATAGGAATAGGATCAGAATTTTTTGAAGATGGAAAGAAAAACATCAGAGAAGCAGCTAAAAGTGGATCAAAATTAAAGGTAGTAGGGGCAGGTATTTCTTCTATATTTTCAGGAATAGGACAAGCATTAGGTGATCCTGTAGTAATGTTTGGTTTAATTACTAAAGCATTTACAGCTTTATTAGCATTAGGACAAAAATTCTCAAAATATACAGCAGATATAGGAAAATCCTTTTTGGGAATGGCTGCGGGTTCAGAAAAGGTAGCTAAAAATTTAAAAGAAATTTCTACAGGAGCTAATGGTGTATTTCTTAATTTTGAAGAAGCTAGAAAAGCATTAATAGGTATTAATGCTGTAGCAGGAACTGCTATAGATGTATCTGAAGAACAGGTATTAAATTATCAAAAATATTCTCATTTTTTAGGTTTAAGTGAAGAAGCAACGCAAGGATTACTTAAAACAGCAACCCTAGCAGGGGGAAGCTTTGAAAATATTGGTGCGGAAATAACTGGTGTAGTAGCGGGGTTAAATCAATCTAACGATTTATCTCTAAATATTAATGATATTTTAGAAGATGTAGCAAATGCATCAGCAAAAAGTAGAGCCAACATAGGACAAAATCCAGAAGCACTAGCAAAAGCAGCATTCCAAGCTAAAAGATTAGGTATGACCCTAGATCAAGTTGCTTCAGCAGCTGAAAATACATTAGATTTTGAAAGTTCTATCCAAAATGAAATGGAAGCAGAATTACTTCTAGGTAAAAATCTAAATTTAGAGCAATTAAGATATGCTTCTTTAACTGGAGATACGGAAACAGCAGCAAAAGAAATGAATAGAATTCTAAAAGAAAATATAGATTCTACTGAAGGTAATGTTATTAAACAAAAAGCACTAGCTAAATCTTTAGGTGTTAGTGTTGAAGAAATGCACGAAATGAATCAAACTCGTCTTCTTCAAAATAAATTATCTAAATTTGGAGATGATGATAGAGTAAAAGCTGAAAAAGAAGTAAATAGATTAATGGCAAAGGGTATGTCTCAAGAAGAGGCACTCCAGGAAATAGCTGAAAAAGGATTAGAAGCTACAATTAAAAAAGGAGAAACAGCTGAAGCATCTCAAAGAATATTAGAAGAAGCAAAAGAAACTCTCCAAACCTCCTTAGCTCCATTAGCTGCAAAAATAGCTAAAGCTATAGCTACAATTGCAAGTAGTGATAGTTTCAAATCCTTCCTTAAAACAATGGGAGATGTGATGGGTTGGATCGCAAAACATCCAAAATTAGTTATGGCTGCTGTTGGTTTAAAAATGATTTCATCTTTAATTCCAAAACCTGTTTATTTAGTTGGAAAGGGTGGTAAAATGCTAAGTGGAATGAGTAACATGTTTAGTAAAGGTGGGGGTACAGGAACAAAGGCATTATCAAAAGCATCAGCAAAAGGCCTTTCCTCAAAACAAATAGCAGCAGGATTTGGAGGAAAAGCAGCAAAAGATCAATTAGAAAAACAAGGGGGTAAGATGGCAACAAAAGGTGTTGGAAAATTAGGAGCGAAAACTTTAGGAAAATCAATACTTAAAAAAATACCAGGAGTAGGTTTATTAGCTGGGGTTGGGTTTGGTTTACAAAGAGCAATGAAGGGTGATTTCTTAGGTGCTGCTATGGAATTAGGATCAGGGGCATTAAGTCTAATACCAGGAGTAGGTACTGCGGCATCAGTAGGTTTGGATGGTTTATTAGCAGCAAGAGATGTTAGCAGATTTGGAGCAGGTAAAGGAACAGCAGCTGATTTTATCTCAAGACCAGGTATGCCAATACAAAAATTTAGAGCTGATGATGTTGTAATTGGGGGTACCAACCCATTAGGAGGAGGTGGTGGTGGAAGTAATGAAGTTGCTTCATTATTAAGAGAATTAATATCAGCAGTAAAAGAAGGGGGTGATGTGTTTATGGATGGAAATAAAGTAGGAAAATCCTTGGCATTAGCAACTTCCAATATGGGATAATATTTATAATAAATAATTAATTAATTTAAAAAGAAAAGAAAATGCCAGAAAATTCATTAGTAAATAGATTAGAAACAGATGGATCTCCTTTATCATTAGATAATGGTTCAACTCCATCAATACCTGATTTTGCAGTATCAACATTACATAAAGAATATTCATTAGACTCTAACCCAGATAAATTATCTGTAAGACCTCGTAATGGAAATCTACCAGAAGCTACAGATTTATCTTCAGGAGATAATGTTGCAAAATATAAAGATAATTTACCTGCAGGAGGATCTATCTAAAATATAATATTATATGTCTAGTACTCTTACACCCGAATCTAGGGGTCGTTTAGTTAATCTCAAGACAAATCTAAAAAGTTTAAGATTTGGTGGGGACAGACCGGCCTCAGGTACAAGTAATCAACCTTATGAAATTGTTGATATACCAACAGGAACGGGAGATTTAAGAGATGGTATGCCTCTTTTATCAGGTCCTGATTTTATTTTAAGAGGGGGATTACTAGCTCCTTTAAAAGCACTTAAAGATGTAAGTAGATTAGTTAAAATGTTTACTGATACTAAATCTCCAAGAGGTATATTTTTTACTTTAAAAGAAAATTTATTATCAAGAACAAATGTAAAAACTCAATCATCTTATGGAGCTGGTTATTTAGGAGGTGTAATGAATCAAGGGGTTTATCTACCTATAGGCACAATACTTGAGGCAGGTTTTGGATGGGCAGGAGCTCGCTTAAATAAATTTGGGTTAAATCCTGTAGGATCATTAGGTGGACCAGCAGGTGCAAATAGAAATGCTAGAGGTGGAGCAGGAGCATTAAATCCATATTCTGTAGTAGTACAAAATAACCAAGAAGAACTTGCTAATAGATTAGTTTTACTAGAGGATTTTATTTCACAAGGAACAAATAATTCAACTGTATCGTTAGCAGCAGCAATTAATCCTATAGCAAAATATAATTATAATCCTAAAGCAACTACATCAAACCCAGATACTCCTGTATTATATTCATATGGGGGAGGACCTGGTTCAATATTAGGTGTTGGAAAAACTAATATATTTAAAGAACGTCCCACATATAATGCTATAAGAAATTACAAAAATTTATCTTCAGCTTACTCTAGATATAGTGGGGTACAACCTTCAGGTCTTCCTACTTTATTATATGGTGATAATTTTAGATTATATTCACAAACAGAATTAACTACTCGTATAGGATTATATCCTAGAAGTTTTATAAATTTTGTTATTGATTCTGAAGTAGAATTTGATGAGGGATTAGGAAATGTAGTATCTAAAATTATCCATAAAGCACCAGATTATACAAAACAAAATAAAGCATTAAGAACAAATTTAGGAGACCCAGGACAACATATTACTTATGCTACAGATTCAGAGAGTGATAAAGTTAGAAATGTCTTTAATTATGGAATTTCTGCATACGAAATGGAAGCTTTAGATAAAATAACAGCTTTAAAAATATATGAAGGAGAGGGACCTGATTCTAATTTACCTATAAACGATTTAGTAAAATTTAGAATTGCAGTTGTAAAAAATGGTTCAAGTGAAGGAAGAAATGCACAATATATACATTTTAGAGCATACATAAATGGTTTTACTGATAATTATGCTGCTACTTGGAATGATACTCAATATGTTGGTAGAGGTAATGTATTTAAAAGTTATGGTGGATTTACTAGAGATATACAAATGGGTTTTGTTGTTATGGCGACCTCAAAAGCAGAATTAATACCAATGTTTACTAAACTTAATTTTTTAGCTTCCACTTTAGCCCCAGATTATACTGAATCAGGATTTATGAGAGGAAATATGGTTAGAATGACAGTAGGAGGTTATTTATATGAAGTACCAGGAGTATTGACTACCTTAACTTATACAATTCCAGATGATTCTACATGGGAAATTGCTATTGGCACAGATGGTAATACAGATGAAACAGTTAAAGAATTACCTCATAGAATAGAGGTTAGTTTAGGTTTTACTCCAGTAGAAGATTTCTTACCTTCAAGACAAACATTAACATATGATGAAAATGGTGTATTAACAACAATGGGACCACAACGATTTATAAGTTTAGCGAATGGTATAGGTATCACTAAAAATAATTACGAAGGAGAAAATAGTATAGGTAAATATACTCAACCACTTAAATCAAATACTAATGAATAGATACGCAGAATTAAAAGGTTCTAAAACTACTAATAATGATTTAAGAAATGTAGGAACTACTTATAAAGATGTAGCAAAATATCCTACTGTACCTTTAAATGAAAGTGATATTTATGTTATTACTGAATGGGGGGATAGATTTGAAAGTTTAGCTTTTCAATTCTATGGAGATGTAACTTTATGGTGGATAATTTCAATAGCAAATCCTAATATAGTTAAATTTTCATCAATATTCATACCAATTGGTTCACAAATTAGAATACCACAAAATATTTCATCTGTAATTGATAGTTATAATGAATTAAATAGATAGGTTATGGGTAATATTATAGGAGATCCATTTGATAAATTTGTTAAATCCCAAATTGAAGTTAGACAAAAAGCTTTAGGGGAATTATCAAATATCTCTGCTGATAATTTAAAATATTTTACAACAAAAACTCCATGGTTAAGATTAGCAAGTTCAGTTGATTTAAAAGGAGAGGAAGGTGATGGTAGTGTTTTAGATAAATTGATTAAAGTTGGGGTTCCTGAAGAAATTATAAGAGATAGTGCATTAGCTAAAAACTTTATACTTCAAGGTGGAGCTGTTTCTTTAGAAGAAACTACTAATGATAAACAAGAGGTAATATCATCAAAAGCAAAACTTCAAAAAGGGCTAAATTATAGTGGTGATATATTTAATGGAGCATATGGTTGGGGGGGTTTAAATGAACAAAGTGGAGGAAGAGGATATGTCCCTATGCCTGGAATTGAATCAGCTCAAACAACTTATTATAATAATGGGGCTTTAAGTAAAGCTACAATTAAAATAAAATGTTTTAGTAAAGCACAATTTCAATTATTAGATGTATTATATTTAAGACCAGGATATACACTTTTATTAGAATTTGGTTGGACTGCTTATCTATCATCTAAAGAAGGAGAGATAGGTGAACTTAGAACATATGAAGGATTTAAATCTCAACCTCTATCATTTTTATTAAAACCAGGAAATTTTGAAGGAGATAAAAACCAATTCAAAATGTTTGAATTAATGCAATTAGAAAGAATTAAACATTCTGGTAATTATGAAGCTGTTTATGGTAAAATATCTAATTTTAAATGGTCTTTTTCTGCAGATGGTTCTTATGAATGTACTGTTACTTTAGTAGGTATGGGTAGTATTCTTGAATCATTAAAATTAAATGTAGCATCACCCAAAAAAGAAGTTTCTCAACCAACAGATAGTACTGTTAATTATTTTAATAAATCTTTTAAACAATGGTTAACAGATGTAATATGGTGTGGTGATAAGATTTATGCAGAATTTCCAGTTATTGGGGGAGATGGTAAATATGATGGGTGGTGGGACGAAAAAAAAATACAATCTCTTGTTTCAAAAACTAATCAAATTTGTGGAACTGTACCCCAACATGAAGGAGCAGGATTAGCATCATTTAAAAAATTATTTAAGACAAAGTATGAAGAAGTCAAAACAGATTATAATAAAGAAACAGCAGAATTAGAAGTAATAAATAATAATAATAATGCTTTAATAGGAAATAAAGATGATACTGTATTAAATAAAATATATTATGAGGCATATCAAACAATGTCTGATCTTAAAAGAAGAACTAGCGGTATTAGTACAAATAATGGAGGGTATTCAGATGATGCTTATAAAAGTAGCAATAGAGCAGGTAATGATGGAGGTTTATTTGGTTATTATTATGGTACTGCAAATAGTTGTTTTATGCTCGATTATACTAGATATGGAGAAAGAAGAGTTAATGGAGAAAAACTTACAGATAGTGTTTATTTAAAGTTTGGTACAATATTAGAAATACTTCAAGATAATTGTAATTTATTTTCAGAGCAAGGAGAAGATAAAAAAACACCTATGATAAAATATGATTTTCAATTAGGGGATGGAATGGCATCTGATGAAAATTATATGACAATTGTCCCTCCATCAATTTCATGTGACCCTTCAATATGTTTAGTTTCATGGCAAGATGCAGTATTAGGAAATGATGTAGATTTTGGAGTTAAACTCCCAATTAATAAAACTTTATTATCAAAACAAAATTTCATAGTAGAAGATAATAGATATGTAGGAAGAATAGCTAATGTTTTAATAAATTTAAGGTTTGCGGCAACAGTTTTAGCAGATGCCCCTAGAAATGATGATGGAGCTATTTCAGTTTTATCTTATATACAATCTATGTTAGAAGGTATTAATAAAGCTATGGGTAGTATTAATAATTTTAAAGTTGCATATGATGAAGTAACAGGTTTAATAAAAATTTGGGATGAAACACCAAAGCATGGTTTAGTTAGTATTGATAATACTGAATTTGCAACTCTAAATGTTTTTGGAGTTAGAAAAGATATGGGATCTTTTGTTACTAATATAGGATTAGACGCTGAAATACCTAAAAATCTTGCTACTATGATATCAATTGGGGCCCAAGTCAAAGGAAGTAACCTTCAAGGTAATGCAACATCTTTTACAGATTATAGTAAAGGATTAGTTGATAGAGTAATACCTGTAAGTTTAGATGCATATACATTAGAAAATGGAGAAGAAGAGAAAGAAATAACAATAGATACAATAAAAAAGGAAAAAATATTTTTCCCAACAACTGAAAAGGATTCATCTCCTCTAGGACAAATGTATGGGTTAGGAGATAAAGAAGGAGGAGCAAATCAATTTACATATGATTTTACCCCTGAAAATGTTAATAATCTTACAGAGAATTATATTCAATATATCCAATTAATGCAAGGAGAATTAGCAGGTAGGAAATTTATCCAACCCCCATTTTTCCTTCCTTTTAATTTAAATTTAGAAATGGAAGGACTCTCTGGAATGAAATTATTTCAAAAATTTAGAATTACTGATGATGTTCTTCCTCCATCATATGGTAAAGATAGTATTGATATTATTGTAAAAGCTATTAATCATGACATTGATGTAAAAGAGTGGAGAACTACAATAGATACACAATCTGTTACAAGATCAGAAATAGTAGAAGACCCATTTGATTCTAAACCAGAACAAACTACGCCAACAGCTGTTGATGAAGGTGAAATAGCTGTAGCTGACTCTACGGAAGAAAATAATGAAGATAACCTTTTAAGACTTAGATTAACTAGATTAGTTGATAATGGAGTTCAAACTTTAGGATTAATGGAAGTGTTAAATGAAACTGGTCAAACTTTATATGCTTTACCAACTTGTGAATTACCATGGAGAAATAATGAATCTAATGCAAGTTGTATACCTGTAGGTACATATAATGTTAGTGGTAGATTAGCTGGAAAATATCAACCTGTTTTTATGATTTCTGAAGGTAATAATAAAAAGGAATTTTTAGCTTCTGGATTTAGTGCTACTGGATATAATACTGCAAACAGAGAATGGGTATTAATTCATGCAGCAGCATCAGCCCAACAAAATTCAAAACCTTGGTTACTAGGTTGTATAGCTCCAGGATTTAAATTTAATACTTATGAAACTGATAGAAATATTAACTTTAAAGGTACTCAAGGAAATGGTAACCCTAGAGGTATTGGTCCTCAATATTCTGGTCTTTCTAAAAAAGAATCTAATGAAGCAGTTAAAAAATTACATGGGACTTTATGGAACGTAGCAAAACCTTCAGTTTCTACAATGTTTAAACTTGAAATTAAAACTTTAGGTGGAGTTAATAAACCTATAGATCAGGATTTTTATAATTTTGGAGTACAAGCTGAAATTAGAAGAATCGAAAAGAAAACTGGAGAAACATACCAATTCACATCTCAAGATACAAAACCTTTTAATCCAAATGATATTAAACCTACTCTTATGAATTTATAATTATGGCCTATATACCTAAATCACAGATAAAAGAAAACCAATTTGCTAGTGGGGTAGACTGGGCTTATGTTAAAAATAATATGCCTTATACTGGTTTTTATTATATGTTATCTAATGGAAAAGCTTATACAGGTAAAAACCCAAATGATCCACCAAATGAAGAAATTATAAATACAAGAAAAGAAATATACTCTTCACAAGAAAATACTGCTACTTTAAATTCTGACCCTCAAGTTGTAGAATATGCTGATAATTATGATGGGTATGTTTGGGAGGATCAATTTCAAAAAGCCAATGATGTATCTATTTATGGAAGATTAACTCGAACCGATTATAGTCTTAGAAGATCCTTACCTCAATATACTGCAACTCTCCCAACTCCTGAAGATTATGATAAAGGTATGTTTGTAAGATATTTTGTTTGTAAAGTAAACCAATTACAATATTTAGAAATTGATAAAAAAACTTATGATAATATTAATACCCAAAATGAAATTTGGGTTTGGGAAGATTATAAACCTTTTACATTAGATTGGTATATAAAAGGAAATATAGATAGAGTATTTAATAATAATAAAGGATCAATTTTTATAGCTGAAAAAAATATTAAAAGAAAAGGATTAGATTTATATCTTGGAAAAAAATATCTTCAATATTTTAATTATGAAAAAGCAAGTAATTTACAAACATTAGGGGGAGAATTATTAACCCCAACAGGAAAAGATTATATAGGAGAATATCATATTCATGAATTTCAAGGTCCTATGGAGGGGGCAATTCATCAATCACAAGCTCATAGAAAATTATTTTATAGAAAATTCTATAGAAGTCAAAAAGTCCAAACTTTAAATCAAGAGGGAGTTATTGAAACTGGTGAAACTCAAAATATTGAATATAGATCTATACTCCCTCCAAATCCTTCTTCAACTAAAGGTGGATATTAAATAATATTTTTTTATATTTCAAATAAAAAGTTATGTTTTGGTTAGTTGAAAGTGATGTTCAATTTGAACAATTTTCAAATGCTAATTGGGAAAAAGTTTTTATTGAAGTAATTCCAAATAGTTATTTATATCATCCTACACAAAGTGGAATTTGTGCCTTGTATATTAGACCGTTAATATCAACTAAAGGGTTTATTGTGCCACTATCACATAGTGAGACTTTAAATATAAATATGACGGAAATAAACACGATGTTACAAAAATTTAATAGCATATATGTAAGAGATAAGAAAGAATTTTTACATTATTTACCTCTAAAAGGTCTTCTTGACATTAACCAACAAAACCCTCCGTATATACCAGAACTATTACAAACCCACCACATTTTTAATAAAAGATACCCTAATAAAAAAGATGTAAATAAGATAATACCTATAGTAAAACACTATGAGTATTGTGAAGAAATATATAGTAACCTTAAAGATAAAATAAATGAAAAAATCAATGAATTCTACAATAATAAATCTTCAATGGTGTTCAACGCCATCGAACGAAGTGGCATACGAGTTGATAGGGAAAAATTTGAATCGCATTTTCACCCTATCGATGGAGAATACGTCTACACACAATACAACTTTAAAACCCTTACAGGAAGACCAAGTAACAAATTTAAAGGAGTAAATTATGCGGCACTTAATAAAGAAAATAATAGTCGAGAAAGTTTTATACCCCGTAATGATATTTTTGTTGAGTTTGATATTGGGGCTTATCATCCTACTTTGTTATCTAAGTTGGTTGGCTTTGATTTTGGTAATGAGGATATTCATACTGCCTTTGCGAAAATGTATGGGGTGGAGTATAAAAAAGCTAAAGAATTAACATTTAAACAATTATATGGTGGGGTATTCGACCAATATAAACATTTAGAATTTTTTCAAAAAGTACAAGTATATACTGATAATTTATGGAAAGAATTTAACGAAAAAGGCTGGATTGAATGTCCTATTTCAAAACACCGATTTGAAAAAGAAAAATTAGGTGAAATGAAACCTCAAAAACTTTTAAATTATTTACTACAAAATTTGGAGACGGCAATGAATGTTCATATATTATGGGAAATAATAAAGTTATTAAGAAATAAAAAAACTAAAATAGTTTTATATACTTACGATTCATTTTTATTTGATTTAAGTAAAGAAGAAGAAGGAATTTTGGGGGATATTGAAAAATTATTTAATAAACACAAACTACAAATAAAAACATGCCATGGAAGCAATTACAATTTTAAATAAAACTCCTAATATGTATATGGTGGACGATTTTTCGGACATTAATAACCAAAACCTAGGAGATTTGAATAATAAGTTATTTTGTACTTTTACAACCTTAGAAAATTTAGAAAATCTTCTAAGTACTATTACAGATACATATAATATCATGTACAATAAAATATTTGTCTTACATATTAAGTCAAATGATGAATATGTTTGTACATATAATATAGATCAAGGAAACATTTCAGATTTACCTGAAAATACTATTCTAGTACATAGAAAAAAAGAAACAAATACTCTTTATACAATTAATGCCTTAAATGAATTAATTAAAAAATTAAATGGTGGAGTAGTTGACACTAAGTTCCCTATAACTTGGGAGCATTATAAAAATTCCGTATTATTAACTCAACATGATGAGTTAAAGCAATTAAAAACAAAAATACATAAAATAATTGAACTATAGTTTGGTTGTTTTAAGTATTAGTCGTATATTAACATAGTTATTAAAATAAAAAAGTTATAAAACATGGATTTAAACCAAATCAAACAAAAGTTAGAGTCACTTCAGACTCAATCAAACACAAACAAAGGTAGCGGAAAATCAATATTCTGGAAACCTTCAGTAGGAAAACAACAAGTTAGAATTGTACCTAATAAATTTAATAAATCATTTCCATTTACTGAAATGCAATTTTATTATGGTATAGGTCAGAGAGTAATGGCTTCTCCTATGAATTGGGGAGAAAAGGACCCAATTCAAGAATTTACAAAACAATTACGTGATAGTGGAGATAAAGAAAATTGGTATTTAGCTAAAAAATTAGATGCTAAGACTCGTATTTTTGCTCCTGTATTAGTAAGAGGTGAAGAAGAAGAAGGAGTTAAATTATGGCAATTTGGTAAAGAAGTTTATCAAGCATTTCTAAATTTAGCAGCGGATGATGAAATTGGAGATTATACAGATGTATCTGGTGGAAGAGATATTAAATTAACTACTGTAGGTCCTGAAGTAACAGGTACTCCTTACAATAAAACAACAGTATCTCCATCAATGAAACAATCACCAATTAGTGATAATACTAATGTAGTTGAAAGAGCTTTAGATACTCAACCAAACCCAATAGAAGTATTTAAAAGACTTACTTTTGATGAAGTTAAAGCTAATTTAGAAACATTCCTTAAACCTGAAGGTGGAGAAGAAGGTGAAATTAGTTCAGAAAAACCAGTTCCTTTTGATGGTGATTCTAAAAATAATTATTCACTTGAAGGAAAAGATACAACTTCTAAAGGAGATAAATTCGATAATCTATTTGATGATAAAAAATCAGATTCAGGTGATGATTTACCATTTTAATAATATATTAAATGGCGAGAAAGAAAAGATCACTTACGGAAGCAGCATCTAAAGAAATTAGATCTAAATTTGATTTAAGTGCCTTTAAAGATAAAAAAGGCTTAAAACAAAATGTTAAATTTAAAGATCAAGAATGGATTCCTTTATCAAAGGCATTTCAGGATGTAACATCAATTCCTGGAATCCCTATGGGACATATTGTCCTACTAAGAGGACATTCAGATACAGGTAAAACTACAGGATTATTAGAAGCAGCAGTTTCAGCACAGAAAAGAGGCATCATGCCTGTATTTATTATTACAGAAATGAAATGGTCTTGGGATCATGCTAAAATGATGGGTCTTGATGTTGAGGAAATAGTAGATAAAGAAACTGGAGAAATTACTAATTATGAAGGTAATTTCATTTATATTGATAGAGAAACTATTAATTCTATTGAAGATGTTGCTGGATTTATTTTAGATTTAATTGATGAACAAAAGAAAGGTAATTTACCTTATGATTTATTATTTTTATGGGATTCAATAGGTTCAGTTCCTTGTGAAATGTCTATTAAGTCAAATAAAAACAATAATGAATGGAATGCAGGTGCTATGTCTACCCAATTTGGTAATAATGTAAATCAACGTATTACATTGTCACGTAAGGAAAGTAGCCCACATACTAATACACTTGTATGTATTAATAAGGTTTGGACGTTAAAAGCAGAATCTCCAATGGGACAACCTAAATTAATGAATAAAGGTGGTTATGCAATGTGGTTTGATTCTACATTTGTAGTTACATTTGGTAATGTTATGTCTGCTGGAACTTCTAAAATTAAAGCAATTAAAGATGGTAAACAAGTTGAATTTGCTAAAAGAGTAAATATTCAAATTGATAAAAACCATATTAATGGTGTTACTACTAGAGGTAAAATTGTTATGACTCCTCATGGTTTTATTAATGATAATGACCGTGAATTAAAAACATATAAAGAGGATAGAAAAGATGATTGGAAAAAGATATTAGGAGGTGAAGATTTTAGAGTAGTTGAAGAAGATCAAGCTTATACTGATATAACATCTTTTGGAGAAGAGCCGCAATAAATTTTGATACCTGGAATATCTTTCGTATATTCCGGGTATAAAATTCAAATTACATGAAACAGAAAGAATTATTTAAACTCTTGGATAATATCCAAGAACAGGGACCAAAGACTGAAACTCACGAAAGAATATTATTTATAGATGGTTTAAATTTATTCTTTAGAAATTTTGCAATGCTTAATATGGTGAATCCTAGTGGGGTTCATATTGGAGGTTTAGGTGGATTCTTTCGTTCATTAGGAGCTATGATTCGTCAAATTAATCCAACACAAGTTTATGTAATATTTGATGGAGCTGGATCAGCTAATAATAGAAAAAACCTTATTCCAGAATATAAATCAGGTAGAGATTTACAAAGAATTACTAATTGGGATGCTTTTGATGATAAAGATGATGAAGATGATGCTAAAGTAGATCAAATGGTTAGAATTATACAATATTTAAAAACTTTACCTGTTAAAACTATTAGTATAGATAAAGTTGAAGCTGATGATATTATAGCATATTTAAGTAAATCTGTTATTAATCATCCTAAAGATAAATCATTCATAATCTCATCAGATAAAGATTTTCTACAATTAGTTAGTGAAAATGTTGTCGTATATCGTCCTATAGAAAAAGAATATTATACACCTCAAACTGTAGTAGATAGATATAAAATATCCCCTCATAATTTTATTTTACATAAAACTTTATTAGGTGATAATTCAGATAAAATTAAAGGTGTTAAAGGATTAGGTGAAAAAGGATTATTAAAAAAATTCCCTGAATTATTAAAAAGAGATTTATGTTGGGATGATATATTAAATATTTGTGAAAAGAAAATGTCAGATCATGTTGTATATGCTAGAATAATCCATGGTCAGGATGATTTAGAAAAAAATTATAAAGTAATGGATTTAAGTAATCCAATGTTAAGTAATGAAGATAAAGAATTTTTAGATGAGGTTGTATCCTCAAAAGATCTTTCATATTATCCCGATCAATTCGTAACAATGTATAATGAAGATCAAATGGGAGGTTTAATTCGAAATGTTGAATTTTGGGTTAAAGATTGTTTTCAAAATTTAGTTGCAAAAAAATAGTTATATGACACTAACAAATTTAAATTCATATGGTACTGGATTTCAAATAAAAGTAATATCTTCTTTATTAACACATAAAGAATTTTTAGTTAACATTAATGATATGTTAAGTGAAGAATATTTCGATAATCAAGCTCATAAATGGATTATTAAAGAAATATTAAAATATTATGATAAATATCATACCACACCTTCAATGGAAATATTGGCAGTTGAATTGCAAAAATGTGGAAATGAAGTTTTACAAATATCTATAAAAGAACAACTTAAAGAGGCATACAATACTTCTAATGATGATTTAAAGTATGTACAAGAAGAATTTGCTGCTTTTTGTAAAAACCAACAATTAAAAGGTGCTCTTTTACAAAGTGTTGACTTATTAAAAGGAGGGGATTATGAATCTATTAGATCATTAATTAATAATGCAATTAAAGCAGGACAAGATAAAAATATTGGACATGAATACACTAAAGATGTTGAATCAAGATATAGAGAAGATAGTAGAACAACAATTAAAACCCCTTGGGATAAAATTAATCAATTACTTCAAGGAGGCCTCGGAAATGGAGATTTTGGTCTTATATTTGGTAATCCAGGAGGTGGTAAATCTTGGTCATTAGTTGCTTTAGGGGGACATGCAGTTAAATTAGGTTATAATGTTTTACATTATACTTTGGAATTGGGAGAACAATATGTTGGAAGACGATATGATGCTTTCTTTTCTAACATAGGAGTTGATAAAATTCAAAAACATAAAGATAAAATTGAATCTATAATGGAGGATTTAAAAGGGAATTTAATTATTAAAGAATTCCCTACAGGAAAAGCAACAATGTCTACAATAGAGGCACACATCCAAAAAGTTAAAGATACAGGAATTGAGCCAGATTTAATTATTATTGATTATGTAGATCTTCTTTCATCAAAAAGAAAAACAGTCGATAGGAAAGGTGAAATTGATGATATTTATACTAGTACAAAAGGATTAGCTCGTGAACTAGATATTCCAGTTTGGAGTGTTTCTCAAGTTAATAGAGCTGGTGCTAAGGACAACATTGTTGAGGGAGATAAGGCAGCTGGATCATATGATAAAATTATGATAACAGACGTTTGTATTTCTCTCTCTAGACAACGCAAAGATAAGGTAGAAGGAACAGGAAGATTTCATATAATGAAAAATAGATATGGGATGGATGGTTTAACATTTGGGGTGAAAGCAGACACATCAACTGGCCATTTTGAAGTATCAAATGATCTTTATCAAGAAGGAGAAGAAGTAAATAATACTCCAACTCCAACCACTAATACTTTTAGTGGGATAGATAAATTTGATAGATCAGAATTACATAAGAAATTTTTTGAAATGAATACATAATTATTAATATATAAAACAAAGAACCAAAAATGAATATTACGCAGGAAATCCTATCAGATATTGTAGTTTATAACAAATATGCAAAATATTTACCTAATAAACAAAGAAGAGAGACATGGAGGGAGTTAGTTACTAGAAATAAAGAGATGCATCAAGAAAAATTTCCTAATTTAAAAGAAGAAATAGAAGATGTTTATCAATTAGTATATGATAAAAAAGTTTTACCTTCAATGCGTAGTTTACAATTTGCAGGAAAACCAATTGATATAAATAATTCAAGAATATTTAATTGTTCTTTTTTACCAATTGATGACTGGAGAGCATTTAGTGAAGTAATGTTTTTATTATTATCTGGATGCGGTGTAGGATATAGTGTTCAAAAACATCATATAGAAAAACTACCAGAAATTAGAATTCCTAGAAAAACCAGAAGATTTTTAGTAGGAGATTCAATTGAAGGGTGGGCAGATTCTGTTAAGGTATTATTAAAATCTTATTTTGGAATAACAACAGCAAGACCTGTTTTTGATTTTAGAGACATTAGACCAAAAGGAGCAGAATTAATTACAGTAGGGGGTAAAGCACCAGGACCTGAACCATTAAAAGAATGTTTATTTCAAATTCAAAAAGTATTAGATAGAAAAAAAGATGGAGAACAATTAACATCTATTGAAGCACATGATATTATTTGCCACATTGCAGACGCTGTATTATCTGGTGGTATTCGTAGAGCAGCATTAATTTCTTTATTTGATTTACATGATAATGAAATGTTAACTTCAAAACATGGTGCTTGGTGGGAATTAAACCCACAAAGGGGAAGAGCTAACAATTCAGCTGTTGTAATTCGTTCAAAAGTTAGAAAAAAAGATTTTTTTGAGTTATGGGGTAAAATTGTTGCTAGTAATTCAGGTGAACCTGGAATTTATTTTTCAGATGATAAAGATTGGGGAACAAACCCATGTTGTGAAATTGCATTAAGACCTTTTCAATTTTGTAATTTAACAGAAATTAATGTTTCAAATATAGAATCACAAGAAGATTTAAATAAAAGAGTTAAAGCTGGAGCATTTTTAGGAACTTTACAAGCAGCTTATACTAATTTTCATTATCTTCGTGATATTTGGAAAAGAACAACAGAAAAAGATGCACTAGTTGGTGTAGGAATGACAGGAATTGGTAGTGGAATAGTTTTAAAATATAATTTAGAGGAAGCAGCTAAAGAAGCTAAAAAAACAAATGAAAAAATTGCAAATATATTAGGGGTTAATAAAGCAGCTCGTGTAACAACAGTAAAACCTTCAGGAACTAGTTCATTAGTATTAGGTACTTCATCAGGAATTCATGCTTGGCATAATGATTTTTATATAAGACGTATGAGACTAGGCAAAAATGAAGCACTTTATCAATATCTTTCACAAAAACACCCAGAATTAGTAGAAGATGATTTCTTTAAACCAAATATTCAAGCAGTTGTTTCAGTTCCACAAAAAGCCCCTAAAGGAGCAATTTATAGAACAGAAAGTCCAATGGATTTATTAGAAAGAACTAAAAAATTCAATGTAGAATGGGTAAAAGCAGGACACAGAAAAGGAGCTAATACAAACAATGTTTCAGCTACAATTTCAGTTAAACAAGAAGAATGGGACTCAGTTGGAGAATGGATGTGGAAAAATAAAAATACATTTAATGGTTTATCTGTATTACCTTATGATAATGGTTCATATACTCAAGCACCTTTTGAGGATATAACAGAAGATAAATTTAAAGAAATGGAAAGTCATTTAAATAACATTGATTTAAAACAAATAGTTGAAATGACTGATGAAACAGACTTAAAAGACCAGGCAGCTTGTGCTGGTGGAGCTTGTGAAGTAGTTTAATAAATTTATATACTTCTAGTATACCCCCATATATTTATACTAAAACATTTATATGGAAAAGATTAAGCAATTCTGGAATTGGATATTAGGAAAGACAACTCTAGACGAAAAAGCAATTGAAGTTTTTAAAGAAGCAAAAAGTAGAGCAAAAGAAATGTCTTCTGAATTAAAAGACGTTAAAAAAGCTTTAAAAAATTTAGCATCTCAATCTAAAGATGTTATTGATGCTTCTAAAGGTAAAAAAAGAAGAGGTAGACCTGCTAAAAAATCTAAAAAATAATGAGGGGAATATTATTATTATTATTAATTACATTAAATACTTATGCTCAAGATGTTCCATCTTTAGAACAAAAATTAAAAAAAGTATTTAAATTTTCAACTTTTTATGGAGCTGTAAATGGAGGTACATCTATATCTGATGTAGATGTCTACTCAGTAACTAATGGTTTAGAAACAAACACAATAGAAACACCTTTTGATTATTCTATAGTATTTGGAGTTAGAAAAATTGCTCGAATGGGTTATGAACCTAAAGAAAATTTTAAAACAGGAAAAGAATCATCTTTTTCTGATGCTGCTACAATAGGTAAAGTAAAAGGTTTTGAATTTTTATTTGAAGTAGATTATACGAGACAAGAAGGTATAGAGTACTTAGATCAACAACATTTTATTAGATATATTGATAATAAATGGATAGCTAAAGTTGAATATTTAGAAAATGGTTTTGCAGATATAAAATACTTTGAATCATCCCAACGTTATAGATATAAATCTAATAATAAATTATCATTTAATGTTGGAGCTGTTCAACGTTTATCTGAACCTTATGGTTACGATCCATTAGAAGAGTGGATTTTATCTAATGGGAATTTACACTATACAGATTTAGCAATACAAGAAGGTTATACAATAAATTTTGATGGTCAGGGAGGAGTAGAATACTTTGACCCTTCAGGTAATTCAGTAGCAACAAGTACTGAAATTTGGGAAGGAGTAGTTATTCCAATAGTATTATCTGATTATACAGAAAAGAAAAGAAACAAACTAGATCAAATAATTCAACATTCATTTGTTGTTGGGTTTGATTATTATCATTACACAAAAACTTATTGGGTACATGGTTGGGGTAATTTAATGCCTTGGCATTATAATAGTGGTGGAGAATTTTCATATCATAAATATAATAATAATGAACAATGGTATGATTATTCTGGTGGATTAATTTTTGGTAAAAAGTTTACCAAACAATTAGGAGTATTTATAGAAGGTAAATATAATAAATATTGGAATAGAGAATGGCATAATTTTTCATTAGGAGTAAATTATGTAATTTTTTAAAAATGAATTATGAACCTTTAAGTAAAGAGATATTATTAGAAAGAGGATATTGTTGTAAAAACGGGTGCAAGAATTGTCCATACAAAACAAAAGATAAAAATGGCAAAAGAATTAAATGAAGAAACAAGTTTTAATGTTAGTATAAAAACTTTAATTGGTATTGGATTTGGTATAGCAACTGTTGTAGGTATGTGGTTTGCTTTACAAGCAGATATTGAAGAAGCTAAACAACTTCCAGAACCCCCACAACCTGAAATTACAAGAATGGAATTTGATATGAAGGATCAATTAGTTAGACAAACTATTATGACAACTCAAGAAGATGTTAAAGAAATTAAAGCACAACTTGAAAAATTAAATGATAAAATAGACGCAATGCGTTAAAAATGAAGATTTGGAATAAAAATATATGTTTAAGTAATAGAATAACTTTAATGATATTAACTACAATATTATTTAGTACTTTTGTATTAGCTGCTGTTTGGAATGAACCAACAGTAGAAATTAAAGAAAAAATAGAAGATAAACAAGAAATATGGATACCAACAGCAGAGGATATAGCATATCAAGATAGTATGTATCAAATAATACTTCAAACCCAAAATGATATAGATACTATTAAAGCAAATATAATTTATATTTTAGAAAGATTAGATTACCCAGATGGTTCATGGGATAGTATTAGATATGTAAAAGGGGGGAAAATTGATAAAAGAAGAAACCAATAATGGAAAAAAATAATACACTATTAAAAAAAGTAACAAGTTGTTTATTAATATTATTACTTATGTTAATATCAAATAATCTTAAAGGACAATCACCATGCAAAAATGATAATTTATGTGTAGTCCAATTTAATGCTGGATTTAATAAAGCTAATAAGGTACCGTGGGTAAGTGAATTAAGTGATTGTAATAAAAAATTCATTGACATACAAGAAGATACTAAAGCAGCAGGCAAATATAAAATAGTTGTAGTGCCTACTATTGTTATTTATAATGGTGGAGAGGAAGTACATAGATTTCAAGCTAACATTATGATGACTATGGAAGCTACTTTGAAAGAAGTACAAGAGAAGATTGATGAAATTTTAATGGAAGATTTTTAACAAAAAAAAGAATGAAAAAAATATTATTTATATTATTATTATTACCAAACGTTTTATTTGCCCAAACAGATAGTTGGGTTAGATTTATGGTTCAATATGATTTTTACGGACCATCAGAATCTAACTTTTTTATGGTATCAGATTCAACAGGAGATACTTCAATTTTTCACCAACCAACACAATCATATGAATTATTAGATACTATTATTGCAGTTAATTCAGGAGATTATACTATTACATTAAATGATAGTTATGGTGATGGGTGGATAACTAATTTAGGAAATGGTAATACTTATCCTACATATTTTAAAATGGGAAATACTTGTCAGGGTTTAATTATTAATTGGGATCCTGTTTTAGGTTCATTTTTTCAAAGAGATACTACTGTAAATGTATTACCTTGTGCTCCTCCTTATGGGGGGTGTTTAGACCCATTTGCTTTAAATTATGATTCATTAGCTACTTTTGATGATGGTTCTTGTATCTATCCCCCTTGTAATGGGTTAGATACATTTTGGGTTGAAAATTATTGTGATTTAGGTCAAAATAAAGTTTGGTATCATTGGAGCAATATGCCTAATCCTAATTGTAGAATGGCTTATTATACAAGAACAACAGACCTATATAACTTAGGATCTACTTGGTATCCTTATCCTGCTAACTTTTCAAACACAGGTTTATTATATAATAATAGTCAACCAAATACTACTTATTATTTTTTAGGAATGTTAGCAGATTCCAGTTTAACAGATACATTAATAATTACAACAGGAGAATGCATACCCGGTTGTACAGATCCAACAGCATTAAATTATAACCCTTGGGCTAATTCTGATGATGGCTCATGTCAAGCCCCACCTGCAAATTGTGCAAATGGAGAATCAAATATTATTGTAATAATCACACCAGATACTTATGCCGGAGAAACTTCTTGGGAAATTGCAGATACAACAGGTACAGTATTAGCAACATCACCTAATTATAGTACAACAGGAGTACCAGTAATATCAGAAATATGTATACCAAATGGTACTATAATTGAATTTACTTTATTTGATTCTTTTGGAGATGGTTTATGTGGATCATGTTATGGTGGAGTAGATGGCACAGCATTAGTTCAAACATTATGTGGAGACACCCTATTATCTATATTACCAGGTAATGCAAATTTTGGGAATGATACTTCTGTAATTTATACTGTAACTCCTTGTACACCTAATGTTATTTTAGGATGTACTACCCCAGGATTTACAGAATATAACCCAAATGCTAATACAGACGATGGTTCATGTTTAACTCCTATAATATTAGGTTGTACTGATTCAACTTCTCCTGATTATGATCCTTTAGCAAACACTATGGAATTAATTCCTAGTTGTAATTATACATTAGTAATTACTGATGAAGCAGAAGATGGGTGGTTTGGCGCATGGGTTGGTATATTACAAGATACTACAGTATTAGGTCCTTTTATGATGGGCCCAAATGATGGATATTCAGAATCATTTACAATTACTTTAAATGCTCTAAGTCCTGTTGAATTAATGTTTTTTGCTCCTGGTAATTCATCTACAACAGCAAATCAGTGTGGATTTTTCTTAATAGGCCCTGAAGGAGATACAACCTTATCAGGAGGAACTAATCCTTGGACAGATCCTATGTTACAATTTCCTTATAGATATAATGGTGTACCATATTGTGGCAACTTTTGCACCCCAGGAGTAATTGGGTGTATGGATCCTACAGCATTAAATTATGATAGTTTAGCAAATATGCCTGATACTTGTATACCTGTTATTTTAGGTTGTACTAATAATTTAGCTTTTAATTATAATTCTTTAGCTAATGTAGATGATGGTTCCTGTGAACCTATAATAATAGGCTGTATGGATTCCTTAGCTTTTAATTATAATCCATTAGCAAATACAAATGACCCTTTATCATGTATACCTGTAATATTAGGTTGCATGGATGATACTATGTTTAATTACAACCCAGCAGCTAATACCGATGATGGAAGTTGTATTCCAATTGTGTTTGGTTGTACAGATCCATTAGCATTCAATTATAATAATTTAGCTAATACAAATAATGGTTCATGTATTCCTATAATACTTGGTTGCACCGATCCTTTAGCTTTTAATTTTAACATAAATGCAAACACAGATGATGGCTCTTGTGTACCTGAAGTTTTAGGATGTACTGACCCAACAGCATTAAATTATGATTCATTAGCAAACATAAATATAGGATGTATTTATCCAATTTTAGGTTGTACTGATCCATCATCTTTTAATTTTAACCCAAATGCAAATACAGATGATGGCTCTTGTGTACCAGTAATTATAGGTTGTACTGATCCTACTGCTTTAAATTATAACTCTCTAGCTAATACAAATAATGGGTGTATCTATCCTGTATATGGTTGTACAGATCCGTCTATGTTTAATTACGACCCATTAGCTAATGTTGATAATGGAAGTTGTATTCCTATTATTTTAGGATGTATTGATACAAATGCTATCAATTATGATCCTTTAGCTAATACTAATGTAGGATGTATTTATCCAATTTTTGGATGTACAGATCCTACAATGTTTAATTATGACCCATCTGCAAATACAGATGATGGAAGTTGTATTCCATTTATCTATGGTTGTATGGATCCAATAATGTTTAATTATGACCCTAATGCTAATACTGATAATGGTTCGTGTATTCCTTTCATTTATGGATGTACAGACTCAACGCAATATAATTATGATCCAACAGCAAATACAGACAATGGATCTTGTATATCCTACATATATGGCTGTACCGATAATACAGCACTTAATTTTAATCCTTTAGCTAATACATTAGATAATTCTTGTTGTTATATAGGAGGTTGTACTGATCCAACTGCTGTTAATTATAACCCAAATGCTTGTTATGATGATAACTCATGTATAGTAGCAATTATAGGTTGTACAGATGTTTCAGCTTATAATTACAACCCAGCAGCAAATGTATCAGATTCTTTAGCTTGTTTATATGATGCAGGTTGTTATGGAGGACCTGGAATACCTTATTGGTTAAATGATGGTTGTTATGCTTGGGTAATTGATGTAGATGATTATTGTTGTACTAATGATTGGGATGCAAGTTGCCAATCAATGTATGATTATTGTCAAGATGGTTGGCCTACTTCAATAGAAAATACATCAGCATTAGGTATAATAGTTTATCCAAATCCTGTAAAAGATATAATAACCATTGATACTCGTTTAGATATAGAAGTAGAATTGTATGATATAACTGGAAAATTAATGTTAAAAGAAAAAAATATTAAAAGAATTGATATAAATACATTTACTTCAGGTATTTATAACATGATAATAATTTATCAAGATAAAAGATTTATCAACAAAATAATTAAACAATAAAAAAATGAGTTGGAAAGAAATATTTAAAGACGATAATAAATGGAATGAAAAATCTATAGTAGGTTTTATTGCATTTTTAATGATGGTACTTGTTATGTTAGCTGATCTTATAACAGGTTGGATAGGAAAAGATTTAGTAATAAATGAATACATTTATGACTCTTTTGTAATAGTTGTACTAGGTTGTTTTGGTATAGCAGGGTTAGAAAAATTCGCAAATAGAAAATAATATGAAAGAATTAAAAACATTTAGAAAATTTCTTAATGAAATAGATGATGAATCAGCAAAATTTTATTTTGATTACCTAAACGATTTAAGAGACTCAGGCAGAACTAATATGTTTGGGGCAGCTCCATATTTAAGAGCTAAATTTGGTTTAGATCAAAAAACAGCTAGAGAAATATTAGCTAAATGGATGAGAAGTTTTGATTCCAAAAGATCAAGAAGATTTGATGCTGCAGGTGAACCTGTAGAAAATCCAAGAGAAATTGATAGAGATAGAATTTTTATGAAAGGTAAAGTTGATGAATTTAAATATAAATCACCTGCAGATACAGATAATGATGATATCAAAATAGATCCTGATTCAGAATTTAAAGTTGATTTAAAGCATCTTATTGATAAACATATGATAAAAGAATTTATCGGAGGTGAATTAGAAAAAAGAAGTAATGAATACTTTGAAAAATTAGTACCAGGAAGTGGTAATGCTGATACAATTGAAGGTGAAATATTAAGAGCTATTAATAGAATTGCTTATCGATTTTACAATGATGGAGATTATTATTATAAAGGATATGGTGCTGAAACAGCAGGTCCTGCTCATTCATTTTTAATAAATTCTAAAGAAATTCCTTTTAAGTTACAATCAGTATTAAAAAGTGTATTTAGTAAAATTATGTCATCACCTGCAAAAGATGAAGAAAAAACATATGAAGACGCAATTAAACTTATGTTTGGAGAAATTTTAGACTATATAGATAGTAAAGAAGGTAATTATACTGAATCAAAAGAAGATATGTTTAATTATGAATCTGAATATGAAGATGAAGAGGATTATGATGATGAGTATGATGATGATGATTACTACGACGACGACGATTATTAAATAAAAAATATAAATTATGAGCTGTTATACAAGAGAACAAATTGAAGAAACGATGGCTAGTAAAGGTTATAAATACTTTACTGGTGGTAATTATGATGTTAACATTATAGGTGTTAGAAACTCAAAAACTAAAAATAGAGTTACTAATGCTTTTGATGATTGTATAACTTTATCTTATAAAATAGATAGTGAATGGAAATTTCATTGTTTTAAATGTACAACAGATCCTGGAACACATTGGGTTGAAAATTTATTAAACCCAGATGGTGTTGCAATATTAAAACCAGGCCAATATAGATCCTCTCATAAAATTGGTTTACACCAAGGAAAATATGAAGCATTAAGACAAGCTAAACCCTTAGAAGTCTATCGTGATGATAATACTGATGGGGTTTATGATTGTTTAGAAGAAGATATTGATAAAGGTATTTTTGGAATTAATATTCATAGAGCAACAGCTAAAACAGGAGGAAAATCAACTCGAGTTGATAAATGGTCTGCAGGTTGCCAAGTAATTTCTTCAAATGAAGATTTTGCTGTATTTATGAAAATTTGTCGTAAAGCTAGAGAGGTTTGGGGTAATTCATTCACTTATACTCTTCTTGAGTCTAAAGATATTGTTTAATTAAAATTTAAGTTATGTGGAAGGATATTCAAATAAGATTATTTCCTCTGTTAATAGCATTCTCAGCATTATCAGTTTCTTTATCAGCAGCATTTTATTCAATTAGTGGTTTAAGTAAATTATTTGCTGGGGCGGCATTTGCAGTTATAGTAATGGCTGCATCTTTAGAAATAGCTAAATTAGTAATAGCATCTCTTTTATATCAATATAGAAAAACTCTTCCAAAATTATTAAAATATTATTTATCCATAGCTTGTGTAGTTCTTATACTAATTACTTCTATGGGTATTTATGGATTTTTAAGTGCTGCTTATCAAGAAACAGCTGCAAAAGCAGGAAATATAGATGCACAAATAACTTTAATTGAAACTAAAAGAGATAATGTTAAAGAACAATTAATTGTATATAACGAAGAAAAATCATCTATTAATAAGTCCGTGACTAGTTTAAGAACTGGTTTATCTAACAACGTAATACAGTATACAGACACAAGTGGTAATATAGTAACTACTACATCTTCTTCAACACGTAGAGCTTTAGAAAAACAATTAGATCAAGCTATTGAAAGACAAACTGTAATTAATACTAAAATTGATGACTTAAATGATAAAATATTTAAATACGAAACTGAAATAGTTGAAGTAAGAACAAGTGATGCCGTTTCTAGTGAATTAGGTCCACTAAAATATTTATCAGGGTTAACTGGTTGGGCGATGGATAGGATAATCAATTGGTTATTATTAACTATTATTTTTGTATTCGATCCTTTAGCAATTGCTTTAGTAATAGCAGCGAATTTTGCATTTGAACAAATTAAAACTACAACACCCTATATTCCAAGATCAATAAGAGTTAGACAACCTAAAAAAGTAAAAATGTCTGTCCCAGAAGGAATGGAATTTAACAAATCATATCCTTTATCAGAACTTAAACAACGTGTTAAAGAAAATCAACAAAAGATAAAAATCGAAAAACAAGATTTAATTGTTGATGATTTAGAAGAAAATATTAAAGATATTCCTGAGATACCGTTTGAAGAAGAAAAATGGATCCCAGAACTTGAATTAGATAATACATCCTCAGATTATAGTCTTGTTACAGAAGAACAAAAAGAAGAAATTTTAGAAGAAAATGAAGAGGAAAGAATGAATATTATAGGCCAAAATGGAAATGATGGTTTACATTATGATGAGTTAGATACAAATCAAGATGGTATTGTGTCTAATAATGAAATATTATCTGCCCTTGAATCTCTTAAAGCAAAAGCTAGAGCAATTAAATCAACAGGAGATGATGCTAAATATGAAGTATATTTAAAACAAATCCAATCTCTAGAATCAAGATTATCAAAAGACTAAGATAATTGAAAGAATTTATTAAATTTGTATTAATTTGGATAAGTCAACAATTAGCTATTCCATTTTGGATAGTTGGTCATATTCATTTATCTTTAAATACTTATGGAGATATTAAAGAAATTATTGCATCCCTAGGTATGAATATATTAGTTGCTATAGGGTTTTGGTTAGATTGGTTAAAGACTTCACGCAAATGATTTGGCTTCCTGAAATATCTTTTGTATATTTACCATGTAAATAATTAAAAAAATAAAGGTTATGAGTAAATTATTAAAAGCACTTCTTAAAGAACAAAAAAGATTAGAAGCCACTGGGTGGAAACCCAAATTTAGAGGAGATACAGGAATGAATGTAGCTCAACTTATGATAGATAATGATGTTGAACTTCGTGGTGAATGGGATAAAGCATTTGTAGATACATTTAAACAACTTAAAGATAAATAATATGAGTAGAGGTAGACCATCAGAAAATGTAGTACGTAAAACTAAATATACTTTAGAATTTTTTGATTATCCATCAAAACCTGAATTAGGAGGTAGATCTGTTTGGAATTTTGATGATAAAAAAAATAAAAGAGGAGCTTGGAAAGTAGAACAATTCTCTCCTAAGGATGAAAAATTAAAAAAACCTAAAATAGAAAAAGGTAAATCATATGGTAAATTACCTGTTGTTATGGCATTTAAAACATCAAATAGATCTAATGCCAAAACTAAAGTAAAAGTATGGAATAACGAAAATATTGATTATATCCTAACAGCTAAGAAACTACCAGGGGTACCTGAAAAGGCAGAAATATTAGAAATTGGCGTAGGTTCATCATTTATTAATTATTATCGTGAAAAATATAATCTAACTTAATTTTCACATATTTATAACAAAATAAAAGACATGGATAACTTTGACCTTAAAAAATTCGTTAGTGGAAAATCATTACTAAACGAAAATGCCCCAGGATACGATACTAGAAAAACTGGGGAACCATTACCAACATTAGCTAGTGTAAAAGCAGCTTATGAAGCAAAAAATGGAATAAATGAAGATATTGCTACTCTTAGTGATATATTAGATGATTTAAAAGACATATTAAAAACTTGGGAAACTAAAAAATATGCATCTGATGAAGCAAGATGGAAAGAATATTATAAAGATATTGAGAATGTAGTGAAATTCCATGAAACTAATGTAAGCGAATCAAAAAATCTAACTGAAGGAATTATTACTGAAGCTAAAAAATCAGAAATAGATAAAAAATTAGCTGAAATTGATAAAGCAGGTAGAATTACTACTTTAGAAGCAAAGATAGCGGCAATTGATGAAGCTGTTGAAGCTAAAAATAATAGAATTAGTATGGTTCAAGAGGATGAAAATTTATCTGAATTAATAGATAAAAAAAGAGTTAAAGAAATGCAAAAAGAAATTAAACTCTTAGAAAAATCTAAAAAATTATATGAAAAACAGTTAGATAAAGAAAATGGTAAAAAGGCACCTAAAAAAGAAATTGTAGACGAATATAATACAGAACCTCATGATACACCAGATGCATCAGATGATGCTACAATGTCTGAAGACTTTGATAGTGTGGTTGATGATATTATGGATCAAGGTAAATCTAAAGAAGATGCTGAAAAAATTGCGGGAGCAATAAATGCAAAATATGTAGGCAATTATAGATAAAATGCCTAAAAAAAGGAAATTAAATAGTCAAAATCCAAAATATTGGAGTAAAGACCAATTAATGGAAAAACCAATAAAGAAAAAAATATTAATGTCTGAAACTAAAGGAATAAAAGTTTACGGTGTTTGGTATAAATAAAATAAAAATATGGCAACAAGAGCACTTATAGGATATTTAGATGATAATAGAGTATTAACCTCTACTTATAACCATTATGATGGTTATCCTGATCACGTAGGAAAAATATTAGATAACTACTATGATGTAGATAGCAGAGCTAAAAAAGTAGCAAATAAAGGCTATATTTCATATTTTGAAGATGATGGTGATATAGTATCAAAAAATCCTGAAAAAAGACCTTATAAACTTACTTTAAATGGTGAGTGGGAAGATGATTTATATAAAATAGCTGCTGAAATAGATAGTTTTGGTGCTGATTATGCCTATATTTGGTATGAAGGAGATGGTTATTGGGCTGAAATAAAAAATAATGGTGCCCAAAGTATAGTAGACCAACTATCCCAAAAAATAAATTCAGCAGGAACTTTATGGCCTATTGATGAAAATGATGTTACAATAGGAGATGAATCAATGCCTATGCCAGAAAATAAAAATAATATGAAAATAAAAATAATAGTAGATAAAGTTAAAGAAATTAAACCATTATTCCCAGGAATAGATAATGATATTCTTGTTAGCTTTGTTAAAACTCATATAGAAGATATTAAAGGTGCTTCTGATGAAGATATTAAAGATGAATTTGAAGAATTTATGTCTGTTAACACAGAATATGTAAGAGAAGAAGATAATGTAGAAGTTGATTATAGTGACTCATCCAAAGGAGATGATGCAATAGAAAGAGAATCAGCATCAGGTGCATTTGAAGAAGCAAAAAATTGGAGAGGTGAAACTCTTAAAGAACAATTTAAAAGATTAATGAACTAAAGTTATGAACTACGCGTTGTTCACAATTGCGTAAGTTTTTTAATTTAGTGTGGCTATACAAAAATAATTTTGTATATTGTGTAAATACATTTGGAAAAAATGTTAACAATGCCACACAAAAAGTGGCATTCGCTACGTTTTCCCTAAAAAATGTATAAAAGCTTATATGAGAAAGTCTCGTATATTTATTTGTTTAATTAAAATAGAAAAAATGAAAAAACTATTTTTATGTTTAACTTTAGGGCTAGGTTTAGCTTTTGGAGTGAACGCACAGGAGAAAGGTGATTGGTACATAGGTACTGGTGACATTTCTGGAACAGCATGGACTGAGTGGTCCGTAAATCCAACAGTTGGCTATGGTGTAACTGATAACCTTATGGTAGGTTTGAATATTTCACAAGCTGATTCAACTGTTGATCAAGTTATTGACGCACATGCAAGATACTTCGTAAGAGGTTACTTTGTATATGCATCAGCACCAAACTTAGATACAGATCAACTAAGTATAGGTCTTGGTAAATTATTTACAGTACACAAAGGAGTGTTTGTAGATCCTAAAGTTGTTTACAACACAGGTGAGAAAACAACTAACTTAATGTTAGGTGTAGGTCTTAAATTTTAAACTAGAGTATTAACCAAAAACAAAGAAAAATGGAAAAAGTATTTTCGTATTTGAATGGATTTTTAGGTGGTTTGGGAGCATTATTTATGTCATTAATCCCAGTAACTATTTTATGGTTCGTTTTAACAGGAGGATCTGTCTTTGGAATGGATGCAATAGCTAATCTTACTTCACTAGTAACAGGATTTGGTGAGGGAGGATTTGTAGGACTAGTAGTATTAGTTCTTATAGCGTCTCTTTTCGTAGGTAGTAAGAAATAAGTTTAAAATAACATATTTTTGAGGGAAAGGCGCTATTAAGCGCCTTTTCTTTTTCCACGAAAAAATTTGGCTTCCTGAGGAATCTTTCGTATATTTACCATGTAAATAATTAAAAACAATAAAGGTTATGCCCATAGTAGAATTTTCAAATTTAAACAAATATGGTAATCTTCGAACTAGGAGATTTTATCAAGAAAAAAGTAATTTTGGTATTAATCCAAAAGGATTAGGTCCTTCTATATCATTTAGATTATTTAAATATGATTATGAACACCATATACCACCAGCATTAACAACTATGGGGGGTAAAAAATATATAGTACCAATATGGCAAGAAGTATTACCCGAAACTACATTAGATGATATAAATTGGATTAAACCTAAACCAATTAGAACAGAACCTATAATAAAAACCCATATAAGTGGAAGTGGATTAGGAGAATACAAAACTAAATATTACCCTAACACAGGAAGATACCATTGTTCTTGTCCAGGTTTCTGGAGATCAAGTGGAAATTGTAAGCATGTAAAAGAAATGAAAATTAATCAAAAATAAAAGTTATGACAGAATTAAAAGAATTTATCGAACAGATGAGAGCTACATCAAGTAGTAATGAAAAAGTAGAAATACTAAAACAACAATCAGAATTTATTAAAAAGGTACTTGAGTACACTTACAATCCTTACAAACAGTATTATGTTACAAGTAAAACATGTAAGAAAAATAGTAATAAAGTAGCACTAGGACATCTCTCATTATTTGATGTTTTAGATTATTTAACAACAAGACAAGTAACAGGTCATGATGCAATTAAGTTAGTTAATAGATTTGCTACAATTAATGATTATGGCGAATTAATTTATGATATAATTGATAAAGATCTTAAAACTAGAACAGGTGCTAAAGTAATTAATAAAGCATTTCCAAATTTAATTCCAGAATTTAATGTAGCACTTGCAAAAACATTTGAAGAAAAAGATGTTGATTTTAATGCTGCAGAGTGGTATGCAAGTAGAAAATTAGATGGTGTACGTTGTTTAGCTGTTGTAGATGAAATGGGTAAATGTATATTATACAGTAGAATGGGTAAAGAATTAACTACATTAAATAAAATTAAATACGCAATTGAAGCTACAGGTATTATTAATTATGTATTTGATGGTGAAATATGTTTATTAGATAAAGATGGTAATGAAGATTTTCAAGGTGTAATGAAAGAACTTAGACGTAAAGATCACCAAATTGAAAATCCTACATTTATGATATTTGATATGATTCATAAAACTGAATTTGATAAAGGTAAATCAACAGACATATTATCAGAAAGACTACATACATTAAGAACATGGTTAGGTCCTAGATATGATACTAAAGAAACATTACGTTATTTAGATCAAGCAGTTATTACAGATTATAGACATTTTGATATGTGGAATCAAATGGCAAAAGATAATAATTGGGAAGGATTTATGTTACGTAAAGACACTGAGTATGAAGGTAAACGTAGTAAAAATTTACTTAAAGTAAAATCATTTTTTGATGCTGAATATGAAGTATTAGGTTGGGATGTAGATCAACATGAAGTAGTTAGAGATGGTAAGTCAGAATCTATGACTATGTTATCACAAGTATGGATTGAACATAAAAATCATATAGTAAAAGTTGGTAGTGGATTTACCCAAGAACAACGTTTAGAATATATGGATGGATCTATTGTTGGTAAAATAATTACTGTTCAATATTTTGAAGAAACAAATAATCAAGAAGGTGGAATTTCATTAAGATTTCCTACTGTAAAAGTAATTCATGGGGATAAAAGAGAAGTATAATGAGAATACCAAAAAAACCAAGTGGAAGACGAGCACTACCCTTTTATTGGTGGAGGCGTTTTAGAACACATAGATCATTACCTTATAAAGCCCCATTAATTGATAAGATTAAAAATGGTGATTTTGAATATTCTCCATTTTTTGAGCAAGCTAAATGGGAGTTACATTGGATGAAAGAAGAGCAAGAAAATTTTATTAGTAATTATCAAGGTACAGATTATGAACATGATAATTTATATACAGATATTGAAGTTAGAGCAAGAAAACGTTATAATAAATTATTTGAAGATGGAATGAAAGATGAATTTGATAGAATGGATAGATTAGTAAATGATTTTAAAAAATATTTTAAAATTAAAAAAGATAATATTAAAAACATAATGGAAGAATTTGATGGTACTACTGAAGAACTTTATCTTTTCTTGCAAAGAGGGTTGGCTTCCTGAGATATCTTTCGTATATTTATGTATATTAAAAAATAAAAGTTATGAGTAAATTTGTATCAACAAGAAATAAGGGATTCTTTATGGAATTCGAAAATGGGTTTGGAGTATCAGTACAATATGGAATAGAAAATTATTGTGAAAAGAAAAACACAACAATTCATCCTACAAACCCAATGGAACATACAAGATGGGATTCCTTATCTGCTGAAATAGCTGTATTTGAAGGTGAAAGAATGTTATCAGTATCTACTGATGGAGTAGATGCTGTTATAGGTTGGTTAGGTACAGATGATGTAGCCAAAATTATATCAATAGTACAATCAGCTCATCCTGACAATGAAGAAGAAATGGTAGAAAAAATTAAATCATTAAATTTATGAATTTAGGATACGCTTGCATCAATACAGCATTAAGTGCTAATAAAATTATGACAAATCGTACAATGCGTCGAAAAACACTTGAAGCAAAAGGTTTAGATTATGTCTCTGATCTTGCATTACTTAATGTTAAAGATCTTGAAAAAATTATAAGATGGAATAATGAAATGGGTATTAAATTATTTAGACTTTCATCACAAATATTTCCTTGGTCAGATGATTATTCATTAGAAGAATTAAAAGATGATCTAGAAATTTGTGATAGAATGTTTGAAATTGGGAATATTGCTACTCAAGCAGGACAACGTCTTACAATGCATCCTGGTCCATATAATTGTTTAGCATCACCTAATAAAAAAGTTGTTGAAAAAACTATTCGTGAATTAAATTGTCATAGTGAACAATTTAATATGATGGGATTTGATCCTTCACCTTATAATAAGATAAACATCCATGTTGGGGGGGCTTATGGTGATAAAGAGGGCACATTAAAACGTTTTTGTAAAAATTTTGAGTTACTTCGTGATGATACTAAAAAACGTCTTGTTATTGAAAATGATGATAGTCCAAATGAATACTCAGTAAAAGATTTATATGAGGGAATTTACAAACAGATTGGAATTCCAATTACATTTGATTATTTTCATCATAAATTTAACACAGGAAATCTTACTGAAGAAGAAGCACTAAAATTAGCTGCTACAACTTGGCCTAAAGGTATTACACAATGTTGTCATTATTCAGAAAGTCGCAGAGAAGAAAAATTAGATGAATCTATTAGACCACAGGCACATTCAGATATTATTTATAAAAAAATAAATACTTATGGTTTAAATCCTGATATAGTAATTGAAGCAAAATTAAAAGAACAAGCAATATTTAAACGAGTAATATGATAGAATTTTTAAAACATTTTTTTGGTTTTTGTGGGGAACATTGGCATCCAAATATCTGGACTTTTCTTTTAGGTGGGTTTGGTTTACAACAAACCTTTTCGTATATTAAATTTAAAATAAAGAAATATGGTAAAAGTTAGTCACGAACTCCCTATAAACATGCTAGATAGAAGTTATGATATCAATGACTATGAGTATTGTTTACCTCATTTATTAGATCAAAATGAAGAATATAAAAATCACTTTTATAAAGCTAAAAAAGATGGTAGGTATATTATAATGGATAATTCACTTCATGAACTAGGAGAAGCATATGATACTAAAAGATTATTACATTGGATTAATCACTTAGAACCAAATGAATTTATAGTACCTGATGTGTGGCAAGATAAAACGGCAACATTAGTTAATGCTAAAAGATGGCAATCAATAGAACTACCAGAAGGAGTAACTAAAGTTGCAGTTGTTCAAGCACAAAGTTATCATGGAGCATTTGAATGTTATAATATTTTAAAAATGCAAGGTTATAAAAAAATAGCATTTAGTTATGGTGCAGATTGGTATACTGATGCCTTTCCACATCCTAATCCTTTGGTTGGTAAAATGATGGGGAGAATATTAACTATATCTAGAATGTATAAATCTAATTTAATTAGTAAATCAGATAGAGTACATTTACTAGGATGTGCATTACCACAAGAATTTAGATATTATAAAGATTTTCCTTTTATTGAATCAATTGATACCTCAAACCCAGTAATTCATGGGTTAAAAGGTATTAAATATTCTTCAAATGGATTATTTACAAAATCTAATATTAAGATAGACAAAATAGGAGATATTCCTTTAACTAGAAAAACATTGTATGATGTAAATCATAATTTAACACAATTTAAAAAATACTTAAATGATAAATAAAAAGCAAGCAGTACTATCCTTATCAGGTGGAATGGATAGTAGTACAGTATTATTACACCTATTAGCTCATGATTATAAAGTTACAGCAGTTGGTTTTAACTATGGTCAAAAACATGATGTTGAATTAAAAAGAGCACAACAATTAATAGATTATTTAAGTAAAAATGGTCATGAAGTTAAATATCAAGTAGTTAAATTAGATGGTTTAGTAGATTTATTAAATTCTAATTTAGTTAAAGGGGGAGAGGATGTTCCTGAAGGACATTATGAAGAAGATAATATGAAAGATACAGTTGTACCTAATAGGAATAAAATGTTTTCATCTATTATTCAAGCAGTAGCATTATCTATTGCTAATGAAAATAACTGTAAAGTAGATATTGCAATGGGTATTCATGCAGGGGATCATGCAATTTATCCTGATTGTAGACAAGAATTTAGAGATGCTGATTATGAAGCTTTTAAACAAGGTAATTGGGATGCTGAAAAAGTAGAATATTATACACCTTTTATAGATGGAGATAAATATGATATATTATTAGATGGAGAATCTGCATGTAAAATATTAAATTTAAATTTTGATGAAGTTTATAAAAGAACCCACACATCTTATAAACCAATTAAACATTACCACAGACTAGAAACTAATGCTTGGAAGTGGTACTCAGATTACAAATCAGCATCTTCTGTAGAAAGAATTGAGGCATTTATTAAATTAGGAAGACCTGATCCTGCAGAATATGCTGATGAAACAGGTCCTGTAGATTATAAAGTAGCAGAAAAACACGTTAAACAATTATTAAAAAATTATGAGTAAAAAAAACATTAAACAATTACCTGATGCAGAATGGCATCAAAAAATCAGTTTTGTTAAATCTGGAATAAGAATATTAGGTTATATTTTTCTTCCTTTTAACATTAGTGTTGCAGTAACGTTATTAATAGTATCTGAAGCTGTAGGTATAATAGAAGAATTAGTATAAATTAAAATAAATAAATTATGAATAAAGGAATGTTATTTTTTAGTGCACCTTGGTGTGAACCTTGTGGAGTACTAAAACCAGTAATTAATCAACTTTCAAAAGAAGGGATAAAGGTAAAAAATGTTAATGTAGATTATGATGCTGCATTAGTAGAACAATATAATCCTAAGTCAGTTCCAACATTAATATTAACAGATTTAAGTGGAAATGAAATTAAAAGAACACAAGCTGGGGGTTGGACTAAAGAACAAGTTTTAAAATGGTTTAATAGTTAAATATGTTTATAAGTACAAAAGTTTTTGATGGTTTTAGCTGTTGTTTTAGACAATGGAAAGCTACTACTACACACTGTCAATTTTTACATGGGTATGGAATTTCATTTAAAGTTTGGTTTGAAGGTGAATTAGATGATCGTAATTGGGTTTGGGACTTTGGTGGAATGAAAAGAGCCAAAACTAAAATAGATGGTAAATCTCCTAAAGAATGGATGGACTATATGTTTGATCATACTGTTTTAGTAGCTGAAGATGATCCCTTTTTACCTGACTTAATGAGATTACACCATCAACCAAATAGAGGACTACAATATAGTGGAGTATTACAATTAAGAGTAATACCAGCTACTGGTGCAGAAAAATTTGCTGAATATATTTATACTAAACTTAATGATTTTGTTAAAACTGAAACTAATAATAGAGTTAAAGTAAAACAAGTAGAATTTAGAGAACACAATAAAAATTCAGCAATTTACAAAGGAAAATAAGTTATTAATAGTGAATGAAAAACCACTTTAAAAAATGTACAAATGCGAAAACGAATAGAGGATTATAACAAAATCCTACCCATAGTAGAAATTTATAGAGCTGTTCAATCTGAAGGAAGTAGAATTGGTAGACCAACAATTGTTGTTAGAACTACAGGTTGTACTCATAGATGTTTTTTTGGAGAAGGAGGATGGTGTGATTCATGGTATACTTCAATACATCCTGAAAAAGGTATGTTTAGTTTCCAAAATATAATAGATATGTATGATCAAAACCCTCACGTTAAGGAAATGATGTTAACAGGAGGATCACCAACAATGCATCCTGCCTTAGTTAATGAATTAACTCATTTAGCAAATGAAAGAAATATTGTCATTACTATTGAAACTGAAGGATCTGCTTTTGTTGAAACCGATTATCCTATTGGTCTTATCTCTCTTAGCCCTAAGTTTTCTAATAGTGTTCCTGTTGTTGGAACTATTACACCTGCTGGGAAGGTTGTTGATGAAAAATTTATAAAAATACATAATAGAAAAAGGCTAAATACTGAAGCTATAGAACAAATGTTAAAATTCCATTCTGATTATCATTACAAACCTGTATGGGATGGTACAAAAGGAAATTTAAAAGAAATTGAAGAATATAGAGTTAAATTAAATGTGCCAAAAGATAAAACTTATATAATGCCTGCTGGAGATACAAGAGAACAATTGATTAAAATGTATCCTTTAGTATTTAATATGTGTGCTGAAAATGGATATAATATGACAGGTAGAGACCATATTATTGCATTTAATACAGAAAGAGGAGTATAATGGAAGAAGCGTTAAAATTATTAGACGAAATTGAAGAAAATGCCAATGTATGTTGTGGCATAACTTTAGATCCTGATGATTTACTTGAATTAATAGATAAATTAAGAAAAATTTTAAAAGAACAACAATGGAAAAATACATCTACAGAGGAAAACTAGAAAGAGTAGTTGATGGGGATACTATCGATGCTCTTATAGACGTTGGATTTGATATTTGGGTTAAAAAAAGAATTAGATATAGTGGTATTGATACTTGGGAATCCAGAACAAGAGACCTAGAAGAAAAAGCTAAAGGTTTAGAAGCTAAAGCTAGAAACAAAGAATTATTATTAGAAATAAGCTCTAAATCAGGATATTTTAGGTTAAAATCTTATGGAGTTGGAAAATATGGTAGAGTTTTAGGTGAGATTTTTATTGAGGATAAAGATGGAAAACAATATAATATAAATGAAACCCTAATTTCTGAAGGTCATGCTTATGTTTATGATGGAGGAAAAAAGAAATTATTTAAAAATGGATAGAGAAAAAGTAGATAATTATATTAACCATTGGTTAAAAAAACCACCTTCAAATAAAATTTATGTAGGGTGGAATGAAGTTGAAGAATTAGTTGATAAATTATGTTATCAAATTAAACTTGATCATTCAGGAATTAAATATGTACATGGATTACAAAGAGGAGGATTAATTCCTGCTGTTTTAATTTCACACATTTTGGATTTAAAATATATAGATACTCCTAAACACTATGAACCTGATGAGTGTTTAATAGTAGATGATATATGTGATAGTGGGGTAACTCTTGAAAATTGGAAAGATTATAAAACAGCTGTTTTGCATTATAAACCTCATACTGCGTGTATTACACCATCAATGAATGCATTTATACATGAAGGAGACGAATGGATAATTTATCCTTGGGAAAAAGATGATAGTAAAACCATACAAGATTATTTAAGATAGTTTGGTTTTTTAATTAAATTTTATTATATTACAACAAATAAAAAGTTATATGGCAACGAAAAAAAATGAAAAAACATTTGATTTAGAATGTGTACAAGAAGGATTTGCTAATGGGGTAGCACCTGGTTTTCCTTTAAATGATAAACAAAAACAAAAAATGATAGCTCGTGCTACTAAAGCATATGGTAAATTCTTAACTGAATTAGGATGTGATTGGGAAAATGATCCAAATTCAAATGATACACCAAGACGTGTAGCTAAAGCATATGTAAATGATCTATGGGCAGGTAGATATACTGAAATGTCTCCTATAACATCTTTCCCTTCAGATGGATATGATGGTATTGTTATTGAAAGAAATATTCCTCTTACTTCAATGTGTTCCCATCATCACCAAACAATTGGGGGTGTTGTTCATATTGGTTATATTGTTGGGGCTGAAGGTAGAGTAATTGGTTTATCAAAATTAAACAGAATTGTAGAACATTTTGGTAGAAGAGGAGCTATACAAGAGCAATTAACAGCGGCTATCCACCAAGCAGTAGATAAAATTTGTGAAAATAATTTAGGTGTTATTATTACAGTAGTAGCTACTCACAATTGTGTGAGTTGTAGAGGCGTTAAACATAAAGGAGCAGCAATGGTTACAACTAAAGCATCAGGTGTATTTAGACACAATGGAAATGATGCAAGACAAGAATTTTTTAATTCATTAAAAATTAATAACGGAGGACATCAAATTTAAAATTATGAAAAAATTATTA